>Ga0160449_1000033_pt1 | contig 229338 bp, 192 predicted proteins | sample HID1975I_E1MG_FD_108216 | JGI IMG/M metagenome (GOLD analysis project Ga0160449, IMG submission 108216) | Enriched soil microbial communities from UW Madison campus, WI, USA - HID1975I_E1 MG | ecosystem: Environmental > Terrestrial > Soil > Unclassified | place: USA: Madison, Wisconsin...
GCATAAGAAGTGAATGTTTTATTCGGCAATCGACAATCGGCAGTCGGCAATGCGTTTGATTCGAAACTATTGACCAGCCAGCGTAAAGGCAAAGGCCAATGCGGGATAGGTTTCTTTTGATTTCAGTAAGGCAGCGGGCAGGGATACTTTTATTGTTTCACCTTCCTGGGCCCACTTCACTGCCTGCCCGGTTTGCAGCAATTTTATCTTCGTGCCTTTCTTAGGAAGGTTGCCTTTCCATTCTACTGTAGTGGGCAAAGCTTCGCCTTCTTTGAGACGTACCAAGGCATAGACCGTGGCGCTATCCTTACTGCGTGTAAAGAAGGTATTGCCTTCCTGGTAATGCTTTACAGTACGGGTATTATAGATGGCATCGCCATTTACCTTCATCCATGCGCCAATAGCAGTGAGGCGTTCTGTTGCTTCGGTGGGCAGGGTGCCATCTGCTTTGGGGCCAATACCCAGCAAGAGACTGCCGCCTTTGGCCACAATTTCAATAAGAGAATGGATAACCTTAGCCGGTGATTTGAATTGATCGTTGTTGACAAAACCCCAGTTGTTGGCCAGTGTCATGCAACTTTCCCAGGGATAATCCAATTGCTTTTCTGGTATGTGTTGTTCGGGTGTCTGGTAATTCTCATAAGGACCATGCACGGTACGATCTACCACCAGCAGTCCGGGTTGTTTGCTCCTGGCCATGGCTGCGATCTTAGGCATGTCAATATCCTGGCTCCATGCAGGAATGGGGGCACCCCAGGATAATACTTCGGCATTCACGGTTTCTCTTGGGCGCACCCATCCGCCATCCAGCCAGAGGATGTCCATGGCGCCGTAATTACTCATGAGTTCGCCGATCTGGTTATAGGTAAACTCCTTGTACTTATTCCAGCGCCAGGGATATTTATGAATATCGTAGTTGTTGTTGCGGTTGGCGGTAGCGTATTTAGGCCACCAGTAGTATTCGGTATGCCAGTCGGGTTTGGAGAAATAAGCACCGATCATAAATCCTTCCTTGCGGAAAGCATCAAATACATATTTCGCTACATCGGCTTTGGGGTTATTGGCAAAGGGGCCATTGGATATCTTGAAATCGGTTTGTTTGGTATCGAACATACAGAAACCATCATGGTGTTTGGTTGTGAATACCAGGTAGCGCATACCAGCTTCTTTACCGGCCGCGGCCCACTGCTCCGGATTGAAGTTGACGGGGTTGAAATCTTTCCTGAGTCCCCAATACCATTTTTTGAAATCATCATAGGCTATATTGCTGTCGCGGTCGATCCAGTCTTCTGAACAGAGTGCCCAGGATTCTATCATGCCGGGTACGGCATACAATCCCCAGTGGATGATCATGCCAAACTTCTGGTCCTGCCACTTGTCGAGCTTGCCTTTTACCAAGGGATCGGCAGGCCATTCGTATTTCTCAGATTGGGGATGAATGCCTTGCTCTTGTGCAGACAGGGAATGACTGCCCAACAGGATCCATAAGAAAACGTATAAGGTAATGCGCATATGTTGACTTATATAATTCGTGTTCTTTGTTCTTGTTCCTATTTCGTGTAATTCGTGCTATTCGTATCTATTTGCCAGTTGTGGTCAAAGAAGCCGGTCATTTTGAGGGCACTGGCACCGCTGTGCAGCATATCGAGTGTAAAGATCATAAAATCAGGAAAGCCACTGGCGCCTGCAAAATATTGATTGGCAGAAGCTGCCTGCATCCCTTTTAGACCGCTGCCGGTGACAGCAGCTACGGAGGTAACCAATGTGCTCCTGATGGGCCATACGATATAGGCGCCATATTGATCTCCGGTCCAGGTTTTATCACCGGCGGTAATCTTATTTCGATCTACCTGTATAGGACAATCATTCAGTAGAATATTCCAGCCGCTGTTGGTTGATCTGTTACCAAAGAGGATCACACTACGGCCTTTATATTTTTCGGGTGAGTAGTCTTTATCAGCGATCATATCTACTGCCCCATTACCACGATAATACCATGTTTCCGCATCGAAGATCGCCTTTTCACGGCTCCAGGCGTTTTCCGCAGCAGTACCTATTGTGCCATACACAAATAGCATGTTGTGCTGAAAAGCATCTTTGAACGTGCCATAGCGGTGGGGACCTTTCTGTCGTGCTCCGGGATGTTGGGAGGTTGCCCATTGGGTACTCTCTTTCAGCAAGACCAGGCTATCATTATTACTTTGTGTAGTATAGCTGATAACGTTGCCGCCATCGAGTTTTATATTAATAGCAGTACCAGCAGCAAAATCGCCGAGGTTGAATTTCAGCAGTCGGATATTATCAGTAGTACCTGTGATGCTGCGGGCGGCCCTATCCCTGCGCAATTGCATACGGCTGTATTCGAGGGGATGTGTTTGCTGCATGATGGTAGCCCACCGGAAGGAAGCTGAAACACCCGGGCTGGCGGTGCTGAAATCAATGGTATTAACACTGCTATCGGGCAGGCGGTGGTGCCACTGAAAGAAATCGAACAAGGGTTTCCAGTCTACGCTGTGATCGCCAAACCAGTGACTGCCGCCGGGGTATTCATAATAACTGAGGTCGGGATGAAACTCGCCGAGTTGTTTGCGCATCTGGCGGGCATAATTGACGGATACTGTTCTGTCGTCATCACCATGGAATATGTACACGCCGTGGGCTTTATAGTTGGTGGCCAGCCTGGGTACATCGCTCTGGTTACCGGAGCGCAGGAGCAATTGTTCCATTGGGTTGCTGCTACTATCGGGAATGAGGCCATCGGCGGAACCGTATCCTTTCATGGTGGGATAACCTGCGCAGGGAGCAATAGCAGCCCATTGATCGGGATAGGTAGCACCGAGGAACCAGGTACCGTGGCCGCCCATGGAATGGCCGGTGAGGTAAATGTTTTGTGGATCGGGTTTAAACCTTTCTTTGGCGATGCCTAATACCTCTAATGCATCAAGTCGACCCCAGTCTTCCCAGTTAAAACCACGTGGCCGGCGATTGGTGGCAGCTACGAGGGTGCCCCAGTCTTTGGGTTTATAAGCCCTGGCCTGGTTGATAGCTTCAACGCCCGCTCCATGCACACTCAGGAATAAAGCGCTCTTGCTGGTATTGGCACCAGACTGCGGCGTAACGGAATAATATTGCAGGCTGCCATCTATGGCGCTGGTGAAAGTAGTGTTGTATTGTTCGGATGCGGTGACGGCTTCAATGGTGAGCTTTTTTTCATCCAGGGTTTTTCCTTTATCCAATAAGGTAAGGGTGCATTCGTATTTACCTTTGGCCTGCACTCCGCTCCCGTCAAAGCTGAACGGGATCTTGCGGGATGACATGGCGGGAATGAAGGGAACCGACACGGACACTTGTTTGCCTTCGAAACTGGTTTTGATAAGCAGGTTGCTCAGTGGTTTGGCCGTTGTATTCAACACCACCAGGGCTCCCTGCAAAATGCCGGATTGGTGATTGAGGACCACAAAGGGTAAAGTAGGATCTTCAGTATTAAGCAAAACCGGTTTTTCGGGGAAGGTAAGGCTGGCTACAGCGGAAGCTCCGCGCAGGTAAAGTTCGTTGAGCCCCTTTTTGAGGGTGACAGGAATATACAAATATCCCATGCTGTAGGGATCGCCTGTGTGTTGTAGCCCGTTTACAAATAGTCCGCTGTTGCCTTTGACATTGAGCAGGGCGGCCTGGGCTTTGGGAGAAATATAGGAAAGATAGATGTAGCTACCACCGGCACTCAGTCCGCCCCTGGTGGCTCCCGGCGTAACACCCGGACCAGCCGGAGCGCCTCCCCTGCCCATACCACCACGTGGGCGCAGGCGATTGGTGCTGTCGGCCTCAATGGGTTGCCATACGATGGCCTGTCCTCTTTCGCTTGTGCCAATGGTATCACCAGCTACGGGTGTTTTTAAGGTACCTGTGTACAGGCGATAAGCCAGTTCATCACTGTATACAGCTTCCCGGCCATAGCGGCTGGGAAGGTTGGCAATAAGGCCTTTTTTGAAATAAACTTCCTGGCTGAAGGCGGGTAATTGTGCCAGCAGGCAACAAAGCAGGGTGAACATGAACAATGATCTCATCATAATGCAGGAACTGTAATGGGTTGGTCGATCTATTAATTTGTTAGTCGATACAACAGGACCAGCCCTTTGACTAGCCCCATTGCAGGGATAAAAGTATTGATATTTGGGGAATGAAGGCGGTTAATCCGAAGCATTGAAGGGGGTTCTTTATAAAGTAAAAACAGTGATGATATTGAAAGCTAATTCCCACACGCATTCTACGAATTGGAACATTTTAACAACCGGCTACAAACATCTATTGAAGATTAATCTCACAATAACCTGCCGATACTGGTATATTCAAGGATTAGCTATTATTTTAGGGAATTGAAACACCCCATCGATGAAACACATCAGCAGAAAGTTTGCAGAATACCTCCTCAACAATTTTATCGGTAATTTCCTGGGCTTTGCGATTGGCATGGCTTCCAGCCGGCTCGTCTCTCATTTTTTTACTACCCGGCGACTGAAAAACCTATGGGGTCTCACTTCCCGCAAAACAGTCGTAGACAGGGATACCTTCCATGGCATGGAGTGGGCAATTGCCATTATCATTGGGTTTATTGTTTTTGAGATCGTTTCAAAATGGGTGAAAAAGAAGACGGATCAACTATTGCCCAAATACAAACTCACCCGGTGGATGACTGCAGAACCGGCGGAGGAAGCGGTAAAATAACTTCTGCCTAAATAAGAAGCAAACATTGTTCCCCCATAGAGTATAATAAAAAATACATCTCCAACAGAACCCGAAATTTCCTCACACAGGTATTTGTGGAATATCCTGTGGCATAAACCCTATAGGTTTAAATTATAGCTATAGGTTGTAAGGCCATCACTTTCTTAACAAAGTGATTATTTTCCAATTACAAAGAAGGTAGCTGAAGCTAATGTGAAAAAGTCATGAGGAATGGCTTAAAAAACGAAACCCGGAAGTATGATTGCTCAGGGACGACCGGGAATAAGGATACAAATATAACACTTATTTTGAAAAAACAAATCTTTAATCAAAAGTGAAGTATAGAGACTTTGTGTGTATAATGAGCTTAACCCGAATGAGTCGGTATTTAACGGCTTGCAATGGAGATACACGGAAAGCTATGATACTGTACCGAAAAAATTTACAACTAAACCTTCAATATACTCATGCAAAATTGGTAGCAGCACTGGGCTTTGGATTTTGGCGGTATTTGTTTTCTCCTCATCAATATAGAGCAACAGGACAAAATTTATTACAAATTTTTAGAGCGAGGCCACAGAGCACATATTCGGTCCAATATAACGCCTCCTACATTTTTGGCGAATTGGCTAAAATTAACAACTTAAGGAACAGGATCGCTCACCACAAACCGATTTGCTTTATACCAGGACACCCTCAAAAAGACACCACATTTGTACGACAGCATTATAACCTCATTTTACAGCTATTCCGGTGGTTGAGTATAGACGAAGCCGCCCTCCTGTATGGGCTTGATCATATCTCAACTGTCTGCAATGAAATAGATACATTGTAGCTTTGGAACATCAATGAAAATGAAATTAGCAAATGACTTGCGGTGCCATAAAAATCCTCCCGAGGTTGTACGAAAACGTTCGCAGATTGTATCGAAACCGAACACTGCGCACTTCTTATCTTACTGGAACTGATTGATAACCATTGGGAAAGAAATCGTCATCATTTTTGAGGAGTAGACTGGCATAACCACCCTCCCATGTTCAAAAACTACTTCAAAACTGCTTTCCGGAATTTCCGGCGAAACAAAGTGTATTCTATCATCAACGTTCTTGGTCTGAGCCTTGGGCTGGCCTGCGGCATGTTGATCATTTTGTATGTAAAGGATGAATTGAGCTACGACCGGTTTCATACTCAGGTGAACCAGTTGTATCGCATAGGCATGCAAAGGGTGAAACCCGACGGCAGTATAGAGGGTAAGGGAGGATATACGGGGTATTTCCAAGGACCAAGGTTTACTGCCAATATCCCGGAAATAAAAGCCTTTGTAAGGGTACAGAATAACCAGCGGGATATTAAAACAGGCACCGAGATCAAATCACAGGAAGTACACCTGGTGGATTCCAATTTTTTTAGTGCATTTAGCTTTCCGCTGCTCAGCGGTAATCCGAAAACAGCTTTACTTGATCCTCATGCGGTTGTGATCTCAGAAGAGTTGGCGCTTACCCAGTTTGGTACAAAGGAAGCATTGGGCAAAACGATCGTTATTAAAGATGAGGAAGGCCAGTTTGTACCGCATGAAGTAACGGGAGTGGCTAAGAAATGTCCTCAAAACTCATCGATAAAGTTCAGTATGCTGTTGCCCATGCAGGTGTCGCAAGAGACGGAGGCGCAGAATATGAACTGGATGAATTTCTTCTTAAGCACTTTTGTAGTGATGAATGCTGGCGCAAATCCACTGGCAGTGGAGACGAAAATGAATCAAGTGTATGAAAAGGACGCGAAGGCGGCGATCAAAATATCGGCAGAGCAATATGGCGATGATGCCAAAACTACTTACAGCCTGCAGCCTTTTACAGATATCCATTTAAGTGTGGATTACCAGGCTTCCAATGGCCTTACGGATGCCAGTAAACCGATGTACTCTTATATCCTTTCGGGTATTGCCTTGTTTATCCTGCTCATTGCCTGCATCAACTTTGTAAACCTTACGGTAGCCCGCTCGTTAAAGCGCGCCAAAGAGATCGGCATCCGCAAAGTGATTGGCGGCGATCGCCGGCAGTTGATGGTGCAATTCCTGGGGGAATCATTCATTTTATGTTTTATAGCTTTTGTGCTGGCGGTACTGATGGTACAACTTGTACTGCCGGTATTCAATGATCTTTCCAATAAAGCACTGGCACTATCGTATTTATTTGATGTCAAACTAATCGGGATATATATCGGGTTATTTATAGTGACGAGCCTGCTGGCAGGCTTTTATCCTTCGCTGGTATTATCGGCTTATAGTCCGGTGAAAACTTTGTACAGCCGGTTCACGCTTGCAGGCAAGAATTACCTGCAGAAGAGCCTGGTGGTATTGCAGTTTACATTGGCATCTTTCCTGATCATTGCTACCATTACTATTTATGCCCAATTCAACTACCTTACGAATGAAAAACTGGGGTATGATGATAGCAACCTGGTGCTGGCCAACCTGCCCAACTTTAGTGTTAAAGCAAAAAAAGCTGCTTTACTAAAAGAAGAACTACTGAAGAACCCGGCCATTTTGGATGTAGCTTGTAAGAATGGTGGTGGCTGGAGCACTGTAGCCAAGGTGAATGGATCAACAGAAATTTCCTTTGCCTATGAAACTGTGAATGAAGGATATATTCCCCTACTGAAAATACCTGTGATCAAAGGACGGCCTTTTTCAAAGGATTACCCTTCAGACTCTACGCATTCAGTAGTGGTGAACGAGGCTTTTGTACAAAAGGCAGGATGGAAAGATCCGATTGGCCAGGAAGTTGACTTCTGGTACAACAAAAATGAAAAGTATGTAGTGATCGGCGTAGTAAAAGATTATCATTACGCTGCTCTGACACAGAAGATAGAACCGCAATTGTTTACGATGAAGCCAGGTAATTCCTATGGCCTCGCTTTTATCAAGATCAAGCCAGATGGAGCAACGGCTGCGCTGCAGCATATTGAAAAGACGTTTAAGACTTTGTATCCTAACAGTCCCTATTCGTATATTTTCAAAGACCAGGAAAACCTGAAAAATTATGAAGCAGAAGCAAGGTGGAAGAAGATCATGTTGTTTGGCGCGGTACTCACGATCTTCATTTCCTGTATTGGTTTGTTTGGTCTGTCGGTATTATCTGCCGAAAAGCGTGTGAAGGAGATTGGTATCCGGAAAGTGCTGGGTGCTTCGGTGAGTCATGTGGTGACTATTCTATCGAGGGACTTCATGGTGCTGGTAACGCTTGCTTTACTTATATCGATACCGATTGCCTGGATGGCCGCCAATGCCTGGCTTAAAAACTACCCTTATCGCATTAGTGTAAGCTGGTGGATGTTTGCACTGGCAGGCATACTGGTGGCGTTGGTTGCTATTGTTACTATCAGTTTTAACGCATTGAAGGCAGCAGTTGCTAATCCGGTGAAGAGTTTGCGGACGGAGTAAGGGGAGTGAGTTGTCAGTTGTGAGTTGTGAGTTGTTTGCTTCGATTGGGAATCCCTCCCATTATGCCACAAGTTTACGGGGCGGCTTTAATTGGGCCGCCTCTATTTTTCTCCAGCGTTCTTCTTCTTTCTTCCATCGACCTTTGAGGCGCTGTTCTTCTATCCAGGCCAGGTGTTCTTCGCGGGCTATGCGTTTGCGTTCCTTTTCCAATAGTTCGGCGGTATTGTCGTAGCTGCTATGCCAGTGGTTGCGACCAATGAGTTTGCGGTAGCGGCGGCATTTGGGGTTTTCTGTACGATGTTTAAGCCGTGTTTTATAAGTCTTCGGTGCTCTTACCGGCTGTGCCTTGCGGCCGGTTTCCAGTTTGATGCCCGTGGCTTCCTGGTACAACACCCAATATTCTACATAGGTATGCCAGAGATAGTTGTAGGCTTCCTGGGGAGTGAGGTCATTGTCGAGCATGGTCATGGCTTCGCCGGTAAATTCGCGGAACATCCAGAACTGGCGCCAGTCGATGGGCAGGTCGCTGTAGATAGAGGAAGCGATCTTAGAAGCCATTACCAGCCGGTTGGCATAGAACCTGGTTTTGGCAAAAGCCTTGTGTTTAAGGACCTTTTCGCGGGTGAGGCGGCTTTTCTTGCGCACGAAGTAGCGCTCTCCTGTTACGGGGAAGGACATCTTGTAGAAGGTAAGATCGTCCCAGGTACACTCCAGAAATATGGGTCCACATTGTTGGGCCATGGCTGATGCTTTGCTGATCAAATCTACTATTGTTTTTTTATATTTTGGGATACTGGTGACCGGGATGACCTATAATGACCTGTAATGACCGGTAATGACCGGTTTGTGCTACCAGAGGTGCTATCAAATATTTATAAAAATGCGCCTTTTATACCCTCGCGGTACCCTTGGGGTACGGGTAGTGTGCGGAAGCTCCTGACTGGAGGTACGGAGGCGACCTCTTAAATTATTGATTATTAATTACTCATTATTAGCAAGGGGTTGATTGGGCTATTTTTCGGGCTTCCAGTTTTATGAAAATGCGCCTTTAATGAAGGTTCAGGTCAGCTTCACTATGGATTGAACTGGGAATCACCCGCAGTGAGATACGGGAAAAGCGTGTGGCACGGGAGGTCGGGCTTATTTGTACAAGTTAAAAAGCAAAGTCAGAGTTAAAGCCGCCATTTATACATGTCAATCATACACTTATTGACAATTGTTTCGTCGATATTATCCAACAAGACCAGCGGTTCACCAACCAACTGTAAATCTTACTACTTTACTGTCGCCAAACAAACAATCACCCATGACACGCATTACCAGTTTAAGCATATTCGCAGTCCTTCTTACCGTTCTCCTGGCCTCCTGGTCCGGCAAGGAACAGGTAGCCGCCCCGTTGAAAACAACCGCTGATTCTACGGGCAAAGAACTATTGATACCAGCCAAGATCAACCGCGTACCGGAAAACAATGACTACAACAGCAATGAAAGCGCCTACAGCTACAAGCGCATGGTCCAGTCCGACAACATCGTTATCTTCTGGCACAAGGAGTTTGGCGATGATCCCGCCACCAATACCGATGAGAAAAAACGTTTTGATCCCCGGGAATGCATAAAAGAACTGGAGCGGTTTTACGCCTTTTATGTGAACAACCTGAAACTCGTACAAAAAGGAAACTCCATATCTGATAAATATAAGGTGCTTCTGTATGTTATTGACGGACCCGGTGGAACGGCTTTTGGTGGAGGTATTGAAAACAAAGTAGGTGGATTGTGGACCCCTGCAGCCAGGATGAATAAGTTCCCTTATGGTACCCTGGCCCATGAGTTGGGCCACTCCTTCCAGTTCCTCGCCCGTGTTGACAGCAAGACCGGTCCCCGTGGGGCCATCGGCGAAATGTCTGCTCAATATATGTTGTGGCAGGTATACCCCGAATGGATGACCTTTGAGAACTACCACCTGATCGATTTCATGAAAGGCACGCATTACGCCTTCCTCCACCCCACCAATATGTATCACTCGCCTTATGTAATAGAATATTGGTCCAACAAAAGAGGTATAGAATTTTTCGGCAATCTCTGCCGCGCCACACAGGAAGGAGAAGATGTCGTGACCACCTACAAACGCATTACCAACCTCAACCAGGAACAATTCAATGATGAAATGTACGATGCAGTAAGTCATTTCATTACCTGGGATATGCCACGCATAGAAAAGGTGGCCAAGCCCTATGCCAACCAGCATACCACTGTGCTGAAATCAGCCGGAGAGGGATGGTATAAAATTGACTCTACCCGTTGCCCGCAGAACTATGGCTATAATGGTATCAAGTTGAAAGTACCAGCCACCGGCACGAAAGTAAAACTCGAATTCAAAGGCATAGCCGGAACAGATGGATACAACAAAGTAAAAACAGACAAGGCCGGCTGGCGCTATGGCTTCGTAGCTTCTAAAAAAGATGGTAGCCGCGAATACGGTAAGATGAGTAAAGATGCTGATGGCAAAACTACCTTCAAAGTGCCGAAGAATACAGAATACCTGTGGCTGGTAGTAAGCGGAGCGCCCACGGAGCATTGGCCCGTATCTATGGGTCGCCAGGGCAACCGCAACAGTCCCGATGCACCCAAACCCAGCCCCGAAGAGCAATGGCCTTATCAGATCAAATTAACAGGCACCAGCCTTGATGAATCGGTGATCAAACCATAAGCAGATAAAAATAATGACCGTATGCCCGGCCGTTCCTGTTGAATAACAGGGTGGCCGGGCATACGGCGTTTCAGGCGTCCCTTCATCGATTTTTTAACAGATCTCATCCGGGATTTGATGTATATTCATAAGCAAACCCCGGTTCCATGAAACATACTTTCGCTTTATTCTTTGCAACCTTACTTTTAGCAGCAACGGGCTACGCCCAGTCTGCACCAGCATCGGCCGAAGCAGTATTAAAGGAAGCCTCTGCCCAGGCTGCACGCGATCACAAAAAAGTATTTATCATCTTTCATGCTTCCTGGTGTGGCTGGTGCCACCGGATGGACAGTATTATGGCCAATGCTGATTGTAAGCAATTATTCGCCGACAATTTCGTGATCCGTCACCTCACGGTACAGGAGGCCAAGGGAAAAGAACACCTTGAAAATCCCGGAGGCACGGCGATGATGGAAAAGTACCAGGGAAAAGGCAAGGGCATTCCATTCTGGCTGATCTTTGATGCCAATGGTAAATTATTGGCCGATTGCCTGATGCGGCCCGATGGTGCAGGGTTGGACAAGCCCGGCGAGAACACCGGTTGCCCTGCTACCAAAGAAGAAGTAGCCCATTTTGTGAAGGTACTAAAGCAAACCACCGCACTCGATGCCGGTCAGTTGGCCGTTATTGAAAAGAATTTTATCAAGAAGTAGAAAGGCCGGATTCATCGGATGCATAAAAAATAGTGGAATGGACTTTTTAGTCATAAGTCTGGACCGCTGGGTAAAACCAGGCTGCTGTTAACGCAATAGCTTTGTTTAAAATAATAAAAGATGAATCCGAACAAGCAATTATGGGAGAAAGGCGACTTTACCCGTGTCGCCGAAACCATGCGTGAAAGTGGCGCCGCACTGGTAGCCAAACTGGGCATTACGCCCCACATGAAAGTATTAGACCTCGGCTGTGGTGATGGCACCACAGCTATCCCTGCCGCCCAATCAGGAGCTGAAGTTTCCGGTGTTGACATTGCAGAGAACCTCGTGGCGGCTGGCAATATCCGGGCAAAAGCAGCAGGCCTTACCAATTGTACTTTCCAGGAAGGCGATGCCACCAATCTGAATGCACTACAAGATCATAGCTTCGATCTCACCGTCAGTATTTTTGGCGCTATGTTCGCCCCAAAACCTTTCGATGTAGCCAGCGAACTGGTTCGTGTTACCCGTCCCGGAGGGCGTATTGTGATGGGCAACTGGATCCCTGGTGATCCGACCCTGGTAGCCCAGATATTAAAGATCAGTTCTGCTTATACTCCCCCGCCGCCCGAAGGATTTGTAAGTCCCATGTTATGGGGTATGGAGCAGCATGTTATCGAACGCTTTGGTAAAGCAGGCATACCACCGGAAAACATTTCCTTCGAAAGAGATACTTATACCTTTCAGGGGCCTTTCCCGCCTTCGGAGTTCGTGCAACGATTCAGAAACTTCTATGGCCCTACCATGAATGCGTTTGAGGCAGCGGAAAAAAATGGCAAGGCTGCCGACCTGCAGCATGAATTAAATACCCTGTTTAACAGTCAAAATAAAAGTGGTGACCCCAACAGGACTGTCATTCCGGCTACCTTCCTGCGGGTAACAGTATCACTGTAGATAGCTTACTAATAAAAAAAGGCAGCTCCAGCGAGCTGCCTTGATATTTTTATGAACAGTGATCTTCTATTAAATCCCTGCTATCATTTTGCAAACACCGTATCGGTGGAATGCATAACGCCATTGGTGATCTTAGCATCACGGCCAAGGATAACAGCACCATCAATTTTCACAGTGCCATTTTTCACTTCTACGGTTAATTGCTTACCATTGATGGTGTTCAAAGTATCACCATCTTTCAGGTCTTTGAAGGAGACTGCTCCATTCACGATATGATTATTCAACAGATCTGTAAGCTTCAGTTTATTTTGCGGTTCCAGAAGATTCCTCATGAGCCCTGGTTCCAGTTTTTCAAAAGCAAGATCAGAAGGTGCAAAAAAAGTGAAAGGACCAGTACTGCTCAGCAACTGGTCGAGGTCAGAAGAATGTACCCCTTTCTTTAAGGTTTTCAGGTATTTGTCCGTGTTGACTACCTGCGTAATATTTGACATTTTATTGATTTACCTGCCGGTAGTATAACCGGCAACAGCAAAAGGTACGCTTAATTAACCCAAATACAGATTATACTTCAAAATCGCCTACCCGGTAGCTCTATTCATACCTGCCTATTGCTTCTTTCCAGGCACTTCAAAAAAATCGCCGGCATTCCATTCAGGCCGGGCCGTAGTTTGTGCCACTGAATAGCTGATCAGGAAATTAAGCTGTACATACTTGCGGGCAGCTGCATAATCAAAACCATTGGTGATCTCATCAGAAGGTTTATGGTAGTTCAGGTCACGCCATTCTTTGGTAAATTTTACCAGGTCAAAAGCAGGATCGGATGTTTTATTGCCATATTTAACATGCAGTGCAGGAATGCCCTGCAATACAAAACTGTATTGATCGCTGCGGATAAAACGGTTTTCTTCCGGCATGGGGTCTTCCTGAACTTCGAGACCCAGTTCCCGGGCAGCAAAAGCCACATTTTTTCCCAGGCTCGAATGAGCCGCCCCTAATGGCGTGATGGATAATAACGGAGCGATCAGGGTAGGCATATCCGTATTCACATCCGCTACTATTTGTTCCCGCGGCACAGTAGGATGACCGGCAAAATAAGCCGACCCCAATAAACCCATCTCTTCTGCCGTAACCATGATGATCAATATAGAACGGCGGGGTTTACTACCCATGCGCTTGTAAGTCCGCGCAATTTCCAGGAGTGAAGCTACGCCCGAAGCATTATCATGTGCACCATTGTAGATCGAATCACCATTAATAGCTTTACCCACCCCCACATGGTCCAGGTGTGCCGTATGCACTACATATTCGTTCTTTAGTTGTGCATCGCCGCCTTCGATCTTGCCCACAACATTGTAACTTTCAATATCCTGGAAACTATTGGAATACTGTACAGCAAGAGCACTGGCAAAATCAAAGGAAGAGGCTTTTGCCTGTGCTAAGGCAGCGATCGTTTGAGTAAAGCTTTTCCCGGAGTTCATAAATAAGCGCTGCAATATAAAGCCTGGCAGACGGCCTGCTACAAGCAGGTTATTATTCGATATACGGCTATAGGCCTTATTCTTTTCAGGATTCATGGCTACAGTGACCGTGGGATTACCAGGAGCTGTGGAACCCAATTGCACAAACAGCACACCTGCTGCTCCCCTGGAAGAAGCTATTTCCATTTTGGAACCAAAGTTGGCAAAATGCGCATTCAATGTAGTAGGAAGGCCGATATTAAGCGGGGTCCCCGCTAATACCACAACGATCTTACCTTTCACATCAAGTCCCGTGTAATCGGAATACTTTCCCGGAATATCCAATCCATAGCCTGCAAATACAAGGTCACCGGTTAGCTTAACGGATGGCTGTATCGTATGGGGCAATATGAAAATATCTTTCCCTGCAACAAGACTATCCACATTACCGGACTTGTCTTTCAGCACAGCAATGGCCGATTTATTGTCGACCGTAGCTTTCCGCAATACAAGGGGTTGTGTAAAGCCGCCATTTTCACCGCCAGGCAACAGGCCCGTTTGTTTGAACTGGTCCACTACATAATCTACAGCCAGTTGGTAACCAGGTTCTCCCGGTAAGCGCCCTTTCAGCTTGTCGTCGGCGAGATAGGCGATATCCCTTTTGATGGCATTGCTATCCACTTGTCCAAGCGCCTGCCTGGTTTTCTTATTCAGCTGAATATTTTGCGAAGAAGCCTGTATAAAAAACAGGCAGCAGGAACACGCGAAGATAAACGGGGTGAATTTCATATAGTATATCATTAAGTCTTAAGATAAGTTTATTTAGTAGGGCACTATTTGCTTTTAGCGCAATCCAAATCCAATCAGATGATGCAATGCTGCAGGATCGTATAAGCGGCCTGCTTTAAAAACATGGCTGACTTTCCTTATATCACTAATATTGGTTAACGGATCGCCATCAACCAGTATTATATCCGCATCCTTTCCTTTGGCCAGGCTGCCACTGGTGGAGGCCATGCCCATCACCCGGGCGGGCGTTGAAGTAGCACACTGCAATGCCTGCAAAGGGGTTAAGCCGGCAGCCACATAGGCCTCCAGTTCCCGGTATAAAGAATAACCAGGTATCATCATATCCGTACCTGCAACGATCGGAACCCCTGCCTTGTACAATTGATATACGAGTTGTTTGTAACCTGTTTGCTGCTCAATTTTCTTCACGGCCTCTGCAGGAGGCAGGCCTATCCCGTTGAAATCAGCTTGTATGCTGGCCGGAAGCGTTTTAAAAGCCGGCTCGATCTGCTCAAAGGGTTGATTGAAGGGACGAAAAAGGATCTCAAAAATAGTAAGTGTAGGGTCCACAACTACTTTCTTCTCCAGCAGCCTTTTTAACGTATTTCGGTTGTCGGCTTGTGTAAGGTCCACCACGAAATTAGAATCGGCCTTAAACGCATTCATGAGATAGGGAATATGCGCAATCATGTCCATACCCATATCAACAGCCTGCATGGTAGTCATGCTCCGGGGAATATGGCCCGTCACCGTCAATCCTTGCCGGTGAGCTTCCTCGCAAATGGCCTGGATCACATCCGGCTGCAATTGGCCATAGAGCTTTATCTGTTCAAAACCGGCAGCCTTGTATTTTTTTACCAGGGCGATACCTTCCTCCTTTGTAGTGGCGATCATGATCCCATTACCTAGCGGGCCGGGGCCATCAATTATACCTGCCCGAAGAATGGTTGGCCCTACGCCTTTGCCTGCACCAATACTGCTTTTCATCGTATTGATAAACACAAACTCATTCGCCATATCACGCACCGTTGTAATACCTGCGGCAATATAGGCAGGCCCCCACTCCACTTGTTTTAAATGCGCGTGCATATCCCACAGGCCCGGCAACATATGCCTGCCTTTTGCATCGATCACCGCTGTACCGGCGGGGATCACCGCCTTGCCGGAAGGGCCCGTCCAGGTGATCTTTCCATCCGTAATGATGATAGCCGCATCCTGCAATTTCTTCCCCTTTTCAATATCAACCAATACTCCATGCATAATGGCATATGACCGGTTGGATCCTGTTATTACCGCATATTGCTGCGTACCATATACTGCCGACCGCTCTGCAAAAAAGAGCAACTGATCTTCGTATGCCGGATGGATGAACTCAAACTTATCCCCTTCTGCATTGATCGTGGCCAGCGCAACCAGTTTCCCCTGTTGGTCCATCCATAAAAACTCCCAACCCCAGATCACATTTTTAATGCCGATAGCCGAGAGGATACGATCCCCGCTTGCAATCCGCAATGTATCGGTACCAAGAGCCCGTATTTCAATTTCGCCGTACAGGCCCTGGATCCTGGCAGGCTTTCCGTGTTTGCTCCACCAGTCCACCAGCAACCATTGTATGGTAGCAGGAGCAGCGCCCCCAACGGGGAACATATTGGTAGTTTTCGCAAGTAAACGACTGGTGGAATCACTTTTAAGGAGAATGCCTTCAGGGCCTAAAGTAGCTGTATCATTAACCTGGCTATGCCGGGAAGTCAACCCCTTCGAAATCATTTTTAAGGGTTCGCCCGAAGCCGAAATAAGCATCGACGATGTCAGCGGCACATCCTTCCCCCGGTCGGAGTAAAAACAATCAATAGCATAATCCTGGCCTCCATTGGTCGCATGAGTCAGTTGATACCGTTCCTTGCCAATCACTTTTAAATGGCGGTGAATAATAAATTGTCCCGAATCGACAGTCTGGGCAACGGTATTTGTGAAAGCGAACAGTAAAAGGGAATAATAAAGATATTTTCTCATGAGCAGTGATATGAAACGATGCAATACAGGCAGGATATGAATGGATGGGCAATATTACTATTATTCTGAACTGACGCCATCTATATAAAAAATCGTCATACCTTCCGCAGGACACGGCAGGATGGTCAACCCTCCAACCTCTTGTATATTCGGCATCAATGGTTTGCGGGGATCAAATGAAGACTGCACCTGTTATTTGAACCCGCTTTTGATCACAATATCAATTCGCTTGCTAAATCTTGCTAAATGAAAAGACTGCTTTTGCTATTGGCAGCCATGCCCGCTCTTATGGCCATGGCCCAGGTACAGGTACAAAACCTCACCACAGAAAATCTCATCAATCCCATCGGGCTCGACATCACCCAACCCCGCTTCAGCTGGCAACTCGTTTCCACAAAGCGTAATGTGATGCAAACGGCTTATGAATTAAAAGTAGGCAGCAACCCCGCCATCAAAGGCAAAGACACCTGGACTACCGGTAAGATCAATTCAGACCAGTCCCTTCTCGTTCCTTACAACGGATCACCCATCCAATCCGGCAAACGCTATTACTGGCAGGTGCGCGTATGGGACAACCAGGGCAATGCCTCCGCCTGGAGCACACCCGCATATTGGCAAACAGCCCTGCTCAATCCTGCCGATTGGAAAGCCAGCTGGATCACCGCTGGTTTTGACGAAGACGCACAAAGAGTATCTCCCCTTTTTCGCAAAGAATTTACCAACGGAAAAAAGATCAGGTCCGCTACCGCCTATATTACCGCACATGGCATGTACGAAGCCCAGATCAACGGCAAAAGAGTTGGCGATGCCTACCTTACACCCGGCTGGACCAGCTACAACAAACGCCTGCAATACCAGGTCTATGATGTAACCAACCTGCTTCAACAAGGCAACAATGCCATCGGTGTCACCCTGGGCAACGGATGGTATCGTAGTTACCTCGCCTGGAGTGAAGGCAAGGACCATTATGGAAAAGACATTGGCCTCCTCCTTCAATTGGATATTACCTATTCCGATGGCACTACCCAATCCGTGCTCTCCGATGAAAGCTGGAAATGTTCTACCGGCGCCATCCGCTATTCCGAAATATACCACGGCGAAACCATCGACGCCCGCGAAGAAAAGAAAGGCTGGACAACCGCTGGTTACGATGACAAAACCTGGACGCATGTTTTGAAATCAAACGCATCTAAGTCCGTATTGATCGCCACCTACAACGAGCCCGTTAAAAAACACGAAACCTTTAAAGCCCTTCGCATTTTCAAAACACCCAAAGGCGAACAGGTGGTCGACTTCGGCCAAAACCTGGTAGGCTGGGTCGTACTCAAAGCGCAAGGCAAAAGCGGTGATAAGATCACCCTCTCCCACGCCGAGGTGTTGGACAAATACGGCAACTTTTATATCGATAACCTGAGAGCTGCCAAAGCACAGAACAATTATATTTTGAGCGGTGAAGGCGTAGAAACCTTTGAACCGCATTTCACCTGGCAGGGATTCCGCTACATGAAAATCGAAGGATACCCGGGTGAATTAAAACCAGAAAACGTTACCGCCGTTGCGCTCTATTCCGACATGAAGCCCACCGGCACCTTCACTTCATCAAACGCCCTGCTCAATCAATTACAGCACAACATAGAATGGGGACTCAAAGGCAATTTCCTTGACGTACCCACCGATTGCCCGCAAAGAGATGAACGCCTCGGATGGACCGGCGATGCCCAGGCCTTCTCCCGCACCGCCTCTTTTTTACAAGGCGTTGGTAACTTCTTCGACAAATGGATGAAAGATGTAGCCGCCGATCAATTACCCACTGGCAGCATACCTCACGTAATACCCAACGTACTGGGCAACCAGGGAGGCAGCGCCGGTTGGGCCGATGTTTCTACCATCATACCCTGGAATATGTACCTGGCCTATGGGGATAAACAAATTCTGGAACAGCAATTCCCATCCATGAAGAAATGGGTCGATTACATGACGAGCCAAAGCACCAACAACCTGTGGAACAAGGGAGGGCATTTTGGCGACTGGTTATTTTACAGCATCAACAACGACCTCGACGGCAGATCAGCTGTTACCGATAAGTACCTGATCGCCCAATGCTTTTATGCCCATTCCACACAGCTGTTGATCAAAGCGGCAAATGTATTGGGTAAGACAAATGAAGCCGCTACCTACACAGCCCTGCTCGATAAAATAAAAGATGCTTTCCTGAAAGAATACACCACACCCAACGGAGGCACCACCAGCAACACGCAAACTTCTTATGCACTGGCCCTGCAGTTCGACATATTACCCGAAGCACAACGGCAGCAGGCAGCCGACAGACTGGTGAAGAACATCAAACAATACGGCAATCACCTGTCAACCGGCTTCCTGGGCACACCTTATCTCTGTCATGTACTCAGCCGGTTTGGACACACCGATATGGCCTATACCCTCCTCTTGCAGGAAACCTATCCCTCCTGGTTATACCCCGTGAAGATGGGCGCTACCACCATCTGGGAACGTTGGGATGGCATGAAGCCCGACAGCAGCTTCCAAACACCAACGATGAATTCCTTCAATCACTACGCCTATGGAGCTATCGGCGATTGGATGTACCGTGTAATGGTAGGCCTCGACACGGATGAAGAAGTTGTAGGTTATAAAAAGATCACCATCAGACCGCATATCGGTCAGCAGATCACCCAGGCCGCAGCCACCTACCAAACACGATACGGCAAACTGTCAGCAGGCTGGAAAACAGAAAACGGTAAATTATTATTGGAGTTAGAGGTCCCGGCCAATACGACCGCTACCATTTATATCCCCACCACCGGAACAGATATAACGGAAAATGACGGTCCCTTGTCTGCCTCCCCAGGTTTGCAGGTAACTGGTAAAGAAAAGGAATATGTAGTGGTGAAAGCTGGCTCCGGAACCTACCGGTTCAGCGCACCCTGGCAACCAGCGCAGGAAAAATCAGGAAATTAGCCTTATAAGCATAAATAGAAAACGGGGACGCCAGCAAGCTGGCGCCCCCGTTTCTTCTTATATGAAAGCTTCTTCTGTCAGGTTGAGCTTGTCGAAACCGCCTTCAACAAGCTCTGGCTGACAACTTAATTCAAAGACATGATGTCTGGTCTATTTCCAGTTCGGGTTCTGCTTCAAAGCAGGATTCATCTGGATCTCCTGCGATGGGATCGGATACAGGTAATCCTTCGTTTCATCAAACTTCTTCGAAAGGTTTCTGTTGATCACCACGTTCCCGCCATTCGCACCATTCTCCAGTTCTATTTCAGTGCCCAGTTTCAGGTAAAAGAAGCCAGGCTCCGTGGGCTTGGTGCCTGTGTAGATCCAGAGATCACCCTTTCCATCAGCATCCAGGTCGTACTTGCCGGGACCGGGGAAATACATTCCCTTGAATGGCTGCGTGATCAGCTGACCTTCCTTCCAACGCATCAGGTCATTCCAGCGGAAATTTTCCATCACCAGTTCGATCCTTCTTTCACGACGGATCTCCAGGATCACACCCTTGTTGGCGCCAGTTACATTCTTGTATTGGTCTGCCAGGTAAGGATCAGGTGTCGCATTGGCTGCTGCAACATCCAGCGTTGGCATACCTACACGATCACGAAGGAAGCGGATCGTTTTATCGATATCACTTTGTTGCAGCGTACCCAGTTCTGCCTTCGCTTCAGCCAGGTTGAGCAACACTTCTGCCAAACGCAAAATGATCAGCGGATTGTAAGACTTCGTAAAACTGTCATCTACTTCGCCCGTCACATACTTGATCAGGTGGTAACCTGTTACGGTCGCACCAAAATCAGGAAAACGTTTCACCGTACTGTTGATACGTGTGTATCCTGGTGTCCGGATCGTCTGTGCCAGCCTTGGATCGCGGTTCACCGTCTCCTTGGCAAAAGGCAGCGTATCATACCGATCGATATCCGTAAAGCGGCTGCCATCAGCCATCAGGTAGCTGTTCACCAGTTTCTTTTCCAATCCCGGTTTACCATAAGAAGAAGTGATCGTATAATAGTTCACATTGTGAAATATCTGCAAACTGCTGCTGTACTGACGCGCGAGCAATACTTCATTAGGATTCACCGCATAGGAAGCAAACAGGTCACGGTAAGGTTGCGTTGATCCTTTGAAAATTGAATAACCACCATTCGTGATCAACTCTTCGGAAGCCTTCACACATTCATTCAGGAAACGGTCTGCATCAGGCAGGCTGAATTCTGTATGGTATTTCCTGAACGTACCTTCAAACAGGCATATGCGCGACTTCAGCGCCAATGCCGTCCACTTGGTTACTTCCGATACTTTCCGGGAAGTCTCCGCATTCGCAATGGCAAAATCAAGATCCGCCAATACAGAGTCCATCACCAGCGTCCGTGGATCACGCGCTTTCTTCAGGTTCGCACTATCATTCGGTTCGATCACCTGTCCATACCAGGGAACATCACCAAACCGGGCTACCATATTGTAGTAAAAATAAGCCCGGAAGAATTTCGCAACAGCCAGGTACTTTTTAGTGACCGAAGCATCCAAACCACCACGCTGGTGATTTTGGATAAAATAATTTACGTTCCGCAGTTCACCCCAGCTCCAGCCGCCACCACTCACCGGAACAGTACGGTTGCCCGTCAACTCCACCGGCAGCGATGTTTTGATAACATTGTCAATGCCTTCGTTGTACAAACTAAAACCCCGGTCGTCATTATCCGCATTGGGCAACATACGGTCATAAAAAGAACGCACATACAAGCTCAGCTCCGTTTCCGAACGGAAAGCAGTAGTAGGAGAAATCTGAGAAAGCGGTTGCCGGTCGAGGAAATCTTTTTTACACCCGGCCAGCACCAGCATCACCACAGGCAATGCGATATATAAAAATTGCTTTTTCATAATAGTCAATTTAAAAGGATCAGAAAGAAAGGTCCAGACCAAACGCATAGGATTTCATGAATGGATATACCCGTCCATTGGTTTCAGCACTCGCCTGCTCAGGATCGATATAGTCTGTCTTCAGCTTCGTAATCGTGAAGAGGTTTTCACCTGTTACGTAAAACCGGCAGTTGCTGAATCCCAGGCGCTTCATGATATTACCGGGAAGCGTATACCCGATGCTCAGGTTCTTCAGGCGGATATAAGCCAGGTCCTGCATGTATTTATCAGTGGGCTGGCGCAAAGTACCACCATCATTCAGCGCTTCATAACTTCTCAACAGTGGGAAATAAGCATTGGGATTTTCAGGGCTCCAGATCTTATCCTTGAAACCTTCGGGAGTAAAGGAATAATACGACCGTGAATAAGGTCCCCAGAATTTATCCGCATTGTTGCCCGGATACCAGTTTTGTTTGCCAATACCCTGGAAGAAGAAAGACAGATCAAAATTATTCCAGGAAGCACTGCCCGTGATACCAAAAGAATAACGTGGCAAAGAGTTACCGATCACACGCATATCACCAGGATCACCTACCGTGTTCAATCCATTATTAATGATCGAGTCACCATTCAGGTCCTTGAATTTCAGGTCACCGGCGCGCAAACGATTCCACTCTCCCGGAGAGCTCCTGATCTGGCGATATACCAGGCTCTGGCTCACTTTATCCTGTCCCCATTTGGCAGCTTCCTCATCAGAAGTAAAATAACCATCTGTGATATAGCCCCAGATCTCACCCATTTGTTTACCTACATAATGATCACTCAGGCGTTTGTTATCGTTATTGAATCTTGTGATCTCCGCAGTATAATCAGACAGTACACCACCGATGCTCCAGTTCAGGTCTTTACCACCTACCTTATTGCTTTGTTGCCAGGTAAGCGACAATTCAAAACCCTTTGTCAGCAGGTCAGCAGCATTTTGCTGCGGCGAGCCGGCTCCAAATACAGCAGAAAGCGTAGGCCCTGCGGTCAGCATATCCTTCGTGGTTCGACGAAATACATCGAAAGACCCTATTAAGCGATTGCGGAAAAAACCCGCATCGATACCAATATTGGTAGAAGTTGTTTTTTCCCAGGTAAGGTCAGGGCTCAATGGTGTAGGAGAAGTCAACACCTGTGCGCGTGAGCCATCAATGATCCAGTTACTTTGTCCGCTACCCATCACCTGTGTGGCGGGATAAGCGCTGGCAGTTTGCTGGTTACCCAGGGAACCATAAGATCCCCTGATCTTCAGATCCGATACCACATCTTTTACAGGCTCGAAGAAATTCTCATTGCTGATGCGCCAGCCCGCAGATACCGATGGGAAGAACCCAAACCGGTTTCCTTTGGGAAAACGTGAAGTACCATCGTAGCGACCATTCAGCTCCAGCAGGTATTTGCCATCGAAATCATAGTTCAACCGGCCAAAGAAGCCCATCAGCGCCCATTCACTGGCATTACCACCCGCCACATGCGTGCCCGTACCTAAGTCCAGTTCATTCAGGTCTTCTGATAACAGGTCAGTTCTTTCACCCCGCAGCGTTTTGTATGTGCGCAACTCCTGGTTATAACCCGCCATAGCTTTGAAAGTATGACGTTGAATGCTTTTTTCGTAAGTACCATAAGCGTTGATCACATGGTATTGATCAAGCCGCAATACTTCTGTATACTTATCGTTTCCTACATAACTCAGTACACCCGGGTAAATAGACCAGGGAGCTTTTGTTCTTCTTAATATCTCATGCGTGTTCACGCCCGGTGTCACCGGGTTCAGTTCATAAGTATAATTGGCAGTGATATCAAATCCTTTGGCCACTTTGAAAATAGCACCCACTGTATTCGTGAGGTTGTAGTTGCGGTTCTCTCCCAGTGATTTTCCATACAGCAGGTCTGCATAGATACCATCACCGATCGTATAGTTGTTCAGCTCCGTACGGTAAGTAGCCGTACCATCAGGATTCACCGGCACATAAGAAGGAAGCGCGTGAACAGTAATAGATACGAAATTGCTGTTGTATCCCCAGCCAGGAAAAGTATACCGGTCTGCACTGAATTGCGTATTCGTGTACATCGTAAGCCAGGGTGCTACCTTGGCATTGATCTTTGCCCGGAAATTATAGGCATTGTAATTATCCTGGTTCACCTGCATCATACCTTTCTGCTGCTGGAAACGGCCCGACAGGTAATAATCAACCTTATCGCTGCTGCCCGACACACTTACCGTATGCTGCATAGCAGGCGTAACATCCCGGAACATCGTGCTCCACCAGTCTGTATTACCATAATAGATATACATATCCTTACCATTGCGGTTATCAACCACCACCGATGGCAAAGACTTATCCGTTTGTCTTTTCTTCAATTCATCATAGTCCTTATCTGTGTAGCGCGTATAAGTATTACCCGTGCTACGCAAAAAAGCTTCGTCCATCATCTTGGCCACATCGTACCCATCCGTCATAAAATCCGTGCTCACCGTGGGCGTTTGCCAGCTAAAGTTATTGCTGTAATTCACAGTAGTCTTTCCTTTCTTCGCTGTTTTCGTCGTCACCAGAACCACGCCGAATGCAGCCCGGGCTCCATAGATAGCAGCTGCCGAGGCATCTTTCAACACCGATATATTTTCAATATCCCTGGGATTGATGAGGTTCAGATTGCCGGGCACACCATCTACCAGCACAAGCGGCGCATTGTTGCCACCCGTAATGCTGGCGTATCCCCTTACATTCAATGTACCGCCTGATCCCGGGTGACCATCACCAAAAGTGATATTCAATCCAGGCACCTTGCCCTGTAATGCCTGAGTGGCATTGGCCACTGGCCTGTCGCGGATGGCTTTGGCATCCACCTGCCCCACTGCACCTGTAAGGTTGGCTTTCTTTTGCGTACCATAACCCACCACTACCACATCACTCAATTGTGAGCTGGTGCTTACAAGTTGAACAGTTAAAGAGATCAGTTCACCAGCCTGGTAGCGGTAACCCTTCATTTCTTTTTGTTCAAAACCAAGGTGTGTAATAATAAAAGTGTAAGGTCCGCCTGGTGCGAGATTCGAAAAACTAAAAGCGCCTTCAGCATCCGATTGCGTGGTGGCACTAAACTTAGCACTTTTGTTTTCAACGATCACCGTAGCGCCGGGAACCGGCTCATTCTTTTCGTCCCGGATAGTGCCTTTGGCCGAAGTGGTTTGCTGTGCTTGCAGGTCAGCGTTGAGCAATAATCCACCCAACAGCCATAAGCATGTTAGTAAATGGGTAAATTTTCTTGTCATTGGAAAGTTATTAAATGATGGATGATTCGATCAGCTATAATGATCTTCTGTAGAGTCGTTTTCCGCGCGCAATATTACGGTGCTATTCTATGCAGAGTGTGGGGGTAATAATTTGATAACAGTGAATTGCACACTTAATTTAGTGAAAGAAATAATCGATAGATCAATCAATCGTTTGCGCAAAAATGAGAGGAAACAAACTATTGCATGAGGAACAAAAAAAGTAATCGACTTTTAACATGCAGGACGCAAAAACCTGCAAACTTATGCTACCTGCATCATGAGCATGATGCATCCGGTAATCACAGTGGGAACATTAATATCCTATTGCTTTAAGGAACTCTGCCTTTTTTCTTTTCGCTACATCCAATACAGCACCATTGCTGAGCACTACCTGGCCTCCTTCGCCACGGATATATTTCTCTGCAAAGTTTTTATTGATGATATAAGAGTTGTGGATGCGTAAGAAAATATCCGCCGGCAACATTTCTTCGAAATCTTTCATGGTACGACTGGCAATGTATTTTTCACGGTCCGCCACATAGAACCAGGTATAGTTGTCATTTGCCTCGAGGTAAATGATCTCATTTAACTTTATGAACTGCAAGCCCTCGGCCGTTGGGATCGCTATCCGCTGAGTGACATTCTTCTTAGGCAACATATTTTCCAATAACAATTCAAGCTGGTAATGCGTGCTTTTATGTTCATGTTTGTCCTCCGCCCGTTTTACTGCCAGCTTTAGTTCTTCGATGTCTATCGGTTTCATCAGGTAATCCAATGCACTGAACCGGATGGCCCTGATGGCATAATGCCCATAGGCCGTGGTAAAGATGAGCTCAAACCCCTTGAATTGTAATTGCTGCAGCATGAGAAATCCGTTCATCACCGGCATTTCTATATCCAGGAAAACAAGATCAGGCTGAAGCCCATCAATTTTTTCGATGGCCGTTTGAGCGCTCCCGCAAACAGCAATGATATTTACCTGGGGACAGTGGCGCAGTATCTTCTCCCTGAGCGAACTCAGGCTGCTTTCTTCGTCATCAACCAGTATGGCATTCAGCATGTGTTGGTAAGCTTTATTGATCAATTTTTATCCGCACCTCTATCTTTGTCCCATTCGACAATCCATCATCCGACAGGTCCGTTATTACAATATCGTTTTCAATGCCATTCCGGTTATGCAGTTGCAGCCGTTCTGTAGTGATCTGCATACCATAGGATTTATGCTCAGGCCGGTTCCTCTCCTTAATTTCCAGCCCCTTCACCCGCCCCACCCCATTATCACAGATGCTGTATTGAATGAAATCACCTTGTAAACTGGCATTGATGAACAATTTCCGGTCACCAGTTTCCTTGTTGAGCAGTCCATGTTGAATAGCGTTCTCTACAAAAGGCTGCACAAGAAGCGGAGGAATTTTATAATCCCCGTTGATAAGCTCTTCATCCGCATGCACCTCATAAGAAAACTTATTGCCTGCCCTGAATTGTTCCAGCTGTAAATAGAGCTGCAATGTTTCCAGGTCCTTGTGAAAAGGAACTACATTATCCTTTGAATTTTCCAGTACCGAACGAATGAGCCTGCCAAAACGCGTGAGATAAGTGGTAGCTTTATCAGCCTGGTTGGTTTGCATGAGGTTGTCAATGGCACTCAGGCAATTAAAGATAAAATGAGGATTCATTTGTGAACGTAATGCCATCATCTCCGTTTCTGCCAGCTTTTGTTTCAGTTCCGCCGCTTTGCGGATATGGCTGATCCTTTTTCTAACCAGCCAGGTTAGCACCAGGATGGTTAACAGCCCAACCAATACCCAAAACCACGTTGTTTGCCAAATTGCCGGCAGGATCATGATCCGGACAGCGTCGTTTACCGGTCCCCATTTCCCCAACTGGCTTTTTGTCCTCACTAAAAAAGTATAGTTTCCGGGAGAAAGATTGGAATAGTTGGTGGTGTTGATCTGCTGGCCGGTGGTCCAGTCTTTGTCCACCCCATTCATTTTCCAGGAATAGAGCAGCGTGGCATTCCTGTTGTAATTGATACCTGTGAAATGAATGCTGATGTTCTTTTGCGTATGCGTAAGCCGCAGCGGGCTTCCATTGAAAGCATAAAGCGCGTTGTTGATCTTGATATCATCGATATACGTTTGCAGGTGCTCATCAAACGATTCTTCCCACAACTTACTGTTGGCGATCAAAATGCGGTCATTGAGTCCATAGATCAACTGGTTGTTCACCGTATCGTAATATTGTGTAAAAGCAAAGCCCCAGTCAATATTGCCGTCATCTACTATCAGCGTGCGGATCTCATTCGTAGCCGTATTGAAGTAGTTGATGCCAGCCTTGGTGGAGAGGAACAGGTTGTTGTTCCTGTCTGTATTGATAGAAAAGATATTATCCGACAATAAGCCATCTTTCCGGCCGATCCGCAACAAACTGTCGCCCTTATAATCATATCGTACCAGGCCGAGGCCATATATATTACTGGCCCAGATAATGCTGCCGGCAACACAAAATCCGTTCAATTCCCTGCCTGCAAAAACCTGTGCAGCCTTCGCCGTTTGCGGATATGATTTCCAGGTACCCGAAGAAGTTTCATAACAACTCATCCCTCCGTTCGTTTGATAGGACACCATCCAGATATTCCCTTTTTTATCTTCCGTCATGCGCGTGATCATTTTGTTTTGATTAAACACCCGCTTCCCGTTTACTATATAATCCGGGTAATAATGGAATTGTTTGGTGCTGGCTTCATAATAGCCCAATGCATTGGGCAGGTAAAACGAAGCCCAGGTATTTCCCTTGCTGTCGTGCAACAGTGATTTTATCGTCAGTTTATTGGTAAAGGCAGGCAGCCAATCCGCCCTGCTGATCTTTTTTGTTTGTGTATTGAATAAATAAAAGCCTGCCCCAGTGCCGAGGAGTATATGGTGGGGGCCGCTGGTGCAGATGCGGTAGATCTCGGGATGTTTACCTGTTTCGTCCGTTATTTTATAACGAAAAGCCTTTGCCTGCTGCTGATCGATCTCCACAAGGCCTTCCTCGCCATAAGCAAAATACAACAGGTTATCCGCAGATCGCAGGATGCCCGTGCTGAAACGGGTATAATCATGCACCTTGTAAGGCAAGGGGATCTGTTGAAGGAAAGAGGTCCGGCCTGGTATCTGCAGCAATCCCTTTGTTTCCGTGCCTATCCAAATATCCTCTCCGTCATTTAAGGCCGTGATGCAATTGACAAAGGGAGCCGTAGCCGGCGCCCCCTGGTTTTGTGAAATATTTTCATAATGCATCGTTACAGGATCGAGGCTGTAGATAGATTCTCCTCCCGAACAGATCAGCCGGTTGTTTTTCAGTGTGATCGCATTGATTGTTTTGGCTTCGCCAACATCCGTGATGCCAAAGTCCTGAACAGTCAACCTCCCCGTTTTCATATCATATTTCTCCAACCCGTTTCCCCAAAAGGAAAAAAAGATCAATTCGTTTTGCTCATCGTAATAGAAACTTCTCACCGGCCCTACCCGGAGAAAAGGATACTGCAAGGGTTTGTCATTACAGTACCACACCCGTTGCGCCTGCAGGTCTAGTATACAAATACCGGAATTATCAGAAGGCAGCCAGATCATTCCTTTGCTGTCCTGTACCCAGTGCTCGTAATAGATGGTGATGCCTTTAAGCACCTTTGCCCATGGCTTATCGGTAAGCCGGTAAAGGAACTTCAACTCATTCGTAAAAACATCTATTTCTCCGGAATGATTGACATAAATACGTCCCGTCACATCCTTAAATAAACTCCTGACATAAATACCCGAACCCCTTTTTAAGGCAGCTGCCGTAATTGTTTCGTTTTCAAAACTGCTGGTGAATGTATTCAGTACAGAAAGACCATTATCCGTAGCGATGAGGAGTTTTCCGGGTTGGTATTCCAGTATATCAAAAATATTGTTACCGCTAAGTGTTGCCTTGTTATTCGGATCACTGAAATACGTAGTGAAATGAGCGCCGTCAAACCGGTTCAACCCTTCACTCGTACCCATCCATAAAAAACCCCGGCAGTCTTTGGTAATATTCGTGATCGTGTTGTTGCTAAGGCCGTCTTTCCGGGTATACATAGTCCTGTTTCCGGGAAGCACCTGCGCATGGCAGATCAAAGGAAGCAGCAACAGGACCAGGAATACTCCGTTCTTCATATATCAAGATACGTTTTATTTACCGGAGCACAGACGCCTGCATCACCGGATCAACTTATAAATTCGATGCGTACCGGCATCAGCAATATACAGGTTGCCCTGCTGATCGATCGCAATACCGCTGGGACCACTGAGGCGGGCAGGACCGCTTCCGTCGCCCATCAGCGGGCTCAAAGTAGTCACAACACCTTGCGGCGTGATCATCCTGATCCGGGGATTGAAAAAATCCGCCACAAATACATTCCCCTGTGCATCTACCGCCAGCGCCCTGGGCAATTGGAATTGCGCAGCCGTGCCCGTGCCATCTGTATTACCTTCCGTACCGCCGGCCAGCGTGGTGACTACGCCAGCTGAAGTTATTTTCCGGATCGCATGATTTCCTTCATCGGCTACATACACAGTACCATCCCCACCAAGGGCCACTCCGTAAGGATTATTGAATTTAGCAGCTGCACCCGTTCCATTTACAAACCCTTCCGTGCTGCCGGCCAGTGTGCCTATATTATGATTGATAATTAACCGGATGCGGTCGTTATTCATATCCGCCACATAAGCCAGGTTGTGATCGTTCATGGCAATCCCCGCAGGATACCAGAAAGTAGCCGCATTGCCGTCGCCGGCAAAAGTACCAACGATACCACCTGCAACAATACGGATGCGGTTATTCACAAAGTCAGCTACATAAACAGCGCCTGTTTCATCAACCGCCACTCCCGCCGGTTGGTTAAACCAGGCATCGGCAGCACCCCCATCCCGGAAGCCGGCCGTACTGCCAGCCAGCGTAGTGACCGTGCCACCGGCCGTAGTGATATTGGAGATCTTGCGAATCCGGTTATTATATTGGTCTGCCACATATAGATTGCCCGGCGCATCGAGCGCTACACCTGCAGGACCATAGAACTGAGCCGCCGGCCCGAATCCATTATTAGCTCCCTGGTCACTGCCTGCTATGAGGTACATCGTTCCTGAAATTTTACCTAAGTAACGGCAACCGAGCGCCCTGCTTTCAAGTGGCCCCACCTGTATCGATACCGGAATACCCGCATCTATCGGCACTTCGGGATAAGCCGCCATCACAGCCCGTATTTTCGTATTCGTCCAGCTGAGAATATCCGGATTAGGCAGTTGCTGTCCGTTCCAGCGCAGGCTCACATAGGATGTCAAGGTGCGCGTTCCAAAGTAATTACCGGTGATTGTGACCGTATCCCCTGCAGCAAAGACATAATCCCCCCGCCGCGATTCAATATTGGTAATAATAGGTTTGAGCTGATAGGGATAAATGTTGCTGGGCACTCCACTATAGGTCACCTGAAAATTAGCATAGATATCCACCGCATTATCCAATACAGCCTCATTGTATATCAGCAGGCGGTAGCCTTGTACCGGATCATATTGCGGAGAGCCATCTCTTGTTACAAAGGCGATGGGCACCTGTACACCTCCAACAAACAGCCGGATGTCGCTGTCGGCAGCAGGCAGCGTTTTCACGTTGACCCAATACCCCGATTCATCCTGCCAGCCAAAGCCCCCTCCCGTGATCACGGGCGCATTTCCAGGAGGAGCACCACCTCCAAGATAAGTGAAGACCGGCCCCTGTGCCGTCAGTCCATTCACTTTCACGTTTACAGGTCCCGTACCCGTGCTATCGATCAGCGTCACCAATAATACCGTGCTGGTGGAAGCATCCACCCGCACACGCACCCCATTGATGTTGACTGTATCATGTGCAAGCGTAGTGGAAAAACCACTGCCATACAGCCTCACCTGCGTACCAATCCTGCCCGACGCAGGCGACAGGCTATCAACAACCGGATGACCGGGCGGCTCGTTGAATACATTTGACCGGGCACAACCCGCATGCAGCCAGAGCGCTGCCACCACACAGAATAGAGAGACAATATGTTTCATAATATTTTATTGTAAGAATCTTATCGCCACTATTTCCGGCGAATACTTTTTTCCAGGCTTCTGGTGCTCTCCTCGTTTTCCATTTTCAGCGTTACCGTATACGCATACAGTTGGTCTCTGACTACTTGTTTATCCGTATATATCAAATTGCCCCCTGTTAGTTCTCCAATTTTCCGGAAGCCTTTTTCCGTGAGCAGCCTGCGGTAAACGATATACTTCGAAGCGCCGACACCCGTCGGTTGCTGTGCGGCCGCTCCCACCGTTGCCGGCAAACTGATCTCTATGCCTGTGCTCATATTGCGCAGTACAAAACCGGCAGGTGGATACAGTGGAGCGGCGCCAACCCCTCCCCTGCTTTCTACCGTTGCCACTGTAGACAGCATGCTCACATGGCTCCAGGCATCTACCGAACTGCATCCGTATTCATAAATGCCGGAAGCCATTATTGTTGTATCCGTATAATAGCTGCCGCGTACCGGTATTTTATTCAACTGTATAAAATACCGTTCTCCTTTTTTTCTCCTGTATAGCAGGTAGCCCGTTACCGATGCATCCTGCAGGCTTACGTCACTCCAGCTAAGCCTGATGCCTGTAGCTGATGCCCGGGCCTGTATACCACCTGGCGCCGTGAGTAGCCTGGCGCGGGTAGATTGCATGGCAACCGGCGCCGAGGTATCACTCCAGCGCATATCCATATTCATGGCCGCTACGGCGTACAGGTAAGTGATGCCTGCGTTAAGCGTTTTCAACGAATCAACAAATACCGTGTCTTTAATAGCAGGCGAGATCACACGCATATTTTCTTTGGAAGTGCCGCGCAGGATATAGTAGGCGTATACATCCAGCTCAAAGTTGCGTTGCCAGCTCAGCCGGATATTCTTATCGTCCCTGATCGATAACTGCAGGCCCTGCGGCGCCATGATCCGGTTGGTTGTCTTTTTAGTAAGTACGCTTACCACCACCGGCACCGTCTTCCCCTTTTGCGGCAGATCGAAGAGCATGGGCCGCAATTGGTAATAGTACACATTCCCGCTCATCGTTTTCCGGTCGCGGTAAGTGGTTGCCGTGATCGGTAGCGTATCGATCACTACAAAATCGTTTGTTGCAAATCGTGATTTCAGTACCTGGATGCCATTACACCAGGCTTTGGCAGGCAGGCTATCCCAGGTCAGCAATACACTGCCGAATGTATCCACTGCCTTCAGATTGGTGACCGAGAGAGAATTGGTAAGGCTAAGCGCCAGCAGATGCACAGTATCAGATGCGATGCCAGCATTGCCTGGATTGTCTTCCGGACGAATGTACATGACCAATGAAGTGCCTGGCGTAGTGCGCACCGTGTACGTAACAAGCATGGTATCCTTTCTTTGGTACACATATTGACGGGGCCCAGCATTGAACTTCTTTTCTTTGTTCGTACCCGCCTGTGTAAATAAGGTGGCATAAGCAGCACGGCCCGTGATGGCATACCAGGTAACCATGGCGATGCTATCCGAAATCGTTGTCTGGTATTTTTTGAATCCAGGCAGCGGAGTATACCGGATATCTGATAGGGCATGTTGATATACAACCCGTGGATTTCCGTTATTGGACAATTCCAGTCTATAGCTGACACCGGGACTGGGACCGGTTACCTTTTTATCAATGTACAGTACACCAATCGCTTCCTGCACAGCAGGGTCCATGATATAAAGCCCAAGCGTATCCAAACGGCCTTTGGCCAACTGGTTATACAGATCTGACGCCGTATGAAATCTTCTATGCTGCAGGATCTCCTGCAATAAGCCAGGTCCCAGTTTCTTTTCGAGCGCTGAGGCATCGGATGGGAATAGGAGGTCCGCGATCTTTTTAAATCCGGCCCCTTTTTTATCTTCCCTGTAAAGAACGAAGATCCTTTCGCGGGGCGTTTTGCGCAAGGCTTTTGAGGAATCTACCGCATACACATAAACACCCAGGGGGCCGGGCATCACCGGCGAATTGAAAACGCCTCCAGGCTCCTGCCTGGCCACTGCAGCACTGCCAACCAATAGCAGCACCATTCCTATTAATATTCTATACATCGTTTATTTTTTATTAGAAACATGGCGTTGCTGTTCCGCCAACACCTGCATTGAAATCTATACCGCTCCCCTGTGTGAATTTTAATTCGACCCAGGCCGTACCGCAAACCTTGGCGCCCAGACAATCCCATGGATCCGCTATTTCATTACAGCCTGCACAAGAGCCGCCAAATGTTAGTTCAGCGTGGCCGGCAGCCTTGGCTACAAAATGCCAGCCGGTAGCATTGTTGCGCCCTCCTTCCGCCTTGATGCACATCTGTGCGGTTACCCCAACACAAAATTTGAGGACACAGGCACTTAAATGAAGGCCCAGGCCCCCTCCGAAACTGAGCCGGTAGGCGTTCTCCTCAAAATTTAGCAGCAGGTTGGCATTGTATTTATAATAGAACCAGGCATCAACGCTGGCTATTCCAAAATCAAGGCCTAGTGAATGCTCCTGGTCACGCCCTACCTGAGCACCCACACTGATGTATACCCCGGAAAATCTTTCTTTCAAATAATCATCGGGCGCGTCCCTGAAATAATCCCCCACCAGGTCTCCACGCGTCTTCGGATCTTTTAGATGGATGCCCACTGCAATTATGCCATAATTATCGATAAGGCCCATGAGACCGAAATGCGACTGACCACCGAAGAAAGCATATTCATCTCCTTCTTTGCCACTGATCACCACAAGCGCCTTGATCCTTTCTTCGGCCATGCTTTCCATAGGTGAGAGCGGTATATCTACCTGCACCGTGAAGACCCGTTCCGGACCGTTGTACTTGACCGACACGTTCCCTTTGGTAAAATAACTGGCCATCTTGATAGTACCGTATCCTTCAAACACACCCGCACTTACCACCGTGAGCCCCAACGGATCCAGCGCCACTGCTGTGGCAGTGCCCAACATACCGAGCCTGCAATTCACATCCACCAAAAAACCTCCATTGTTGGGCCGGCTGGCATCGTAACTGAATCCACCACCCACACCTTCCAGCGTCACTACCACACCGATGGGTATGGGCGGGATCTTCGCAAAGAATTTGGCGCCTAATTCGATCCCTTCAGGGCGATTGAAATATTTGAACCCTATCATACCGCCAATGGGTGAGGCAGTTAGGCCAAGCTGACCTTCTCCTGAAAATCCGAATTCAGAAAAGCCACACTTCACCGTAGCCGATAGGATGGGCGCATTTACTTTTACTTCTACTTCGGCAATCGAGAATACCGGACCGCCAGCCGAACCACGTACCGTGATGTCAGAGACACTGAACTCGATAAAAGAAAGGTCGGCCCTGAATTTGCCCTGTATCGTAAGCGAAGGCGTATTGTCTTTTGAATTGATCTTAAGCGCCGCCAGATCAAAGGAGAACCTGCCCAGCGGGATCTTTCGCCCTATTGGTATCTGCACACCAAAATCCCCGTTCGTCATGATCTCGAAAGAAGGTACCGGTATGGCTTCGCCAAAAATGGGCACATTGATCTTGTAATTGGCTTTACCTGCCAGGCGATACACATCACTGTTACCTACCCTTCCAAACGTAATGGGCGACCCTGCTCCAAAGAGATTCGATAGCGCGAGAATATCGATGCCCAGATCAGGAATAACAAATTTTCCCCCGGATACCCCGTCTTTCGCAATCACCAGGTCAGAAAAACCGATCAGCGAATTGGCTGATTTCGGAAGCGCCAGGTTCAGCCCTCCGCCAATTTTGAAACCGTCCTCATTAAAGATCATATTGTCGATGCCCAGTTTCCAGGCCGCAATTTCCAGCGAAGGAAAATCACTCGTTTGTACCAGCACACCACTTACCGTAAGCGCCCTGTTGATGGCCAGTTTATTGATGCCGATGGCAATTGATTTGATGGGACCCAGCGAAGGAGTAGCAATACTCCCGGAAAACTCCAGGCCGTCCTTATCCACCTTACCTATTTTTAGCTCTGCCTTGAAACCATAGAGCGTTGCCCGGAAAGCAGCGCCCCCATCTCCCACCAGGGCAAAGTTTTGTTCCGATACTTGTTGACCGCCACTGCTGAACAGCGTGATCTTACCCGCTGTAGCCGTACCTGTTTTGGCCAGTGCTACATTTATATTATCTGCCATGCTCCAACCGCGATAACCCTGAATGAGGTTGAAGGCAATGCCGATCTTTCCGTTCAATTCGCCCTTGCCATTGGATGTCCCGGTAAAGGTTATAACCCCATCCCCGGTGAGCTTTACAGGCAGGTAGCCAAATAATTTGAGTGGTAGTTCTGTGAGATCCGTTTTCACCATATTATTCAATGGAACCGGTTTCCCCTGCAAGTCAAAACTCACCTGCAGGTTACTGAAAGGAATGCGGGTGGCTCCGTCAACGCTAAACACATTTTTATCTACCGGTTGCAAGCTCACAAAATTTCCATTCCATATTTCCTGCGCTGCACCGGAATTGCGCACCTCATCCAACTCGATGGCGAATCCCAGTAAAGTTTCATAATTCCTGTTGCCACTGGGCCCTTTCAAGTCAAAGTTCATGACCTTATTGGCCGATATGGGTTGCGGCGGCTCGTCCTTTCCTGCAAAGCCCGTTTTACGCACGCCCACACTGTGTTCACCGGGCGTGGTATATATTTCATAATGACCACTGGCATCTGTGGTAAGACCGGCAAAATCCTGCCCATCCAGCAATATCCTGGCATTGGGCAAGGGCGTACCGGGAAAAGCGCCTGTCTTACCCGTAGTAACGATGCCGGAGATCAACACGCCGGTTTTCATCATCACCAGGATCACCTGCTCTTTGCCAGTTTCCACCAGCGTGATCAATTTCTGTTCAGCGATATAGTGTGTCCCTTTAGGGGGGATCAATGTAAGCGTAGCCGATCCACCGAATCCTTCATAATACCATTCACCTTTGGCATCCGTAGTATTGGTGCTGTCAAATACCGTGATGCGAACACCCGCGATGGGATTGTTGCTTCCTTCCTCCAGCACCCGGAACCTGGCTTTGCCTACAATCTTGTTGAGAAAGCCAACGTCTTTCAGGTCAATTGTAAATTCCCGGGGTATTTCATATTGTGATCCGGGAGAAGAAGTCGAAACGCCAAAGGCCGTAGCGAGGCCACCATTGAAAACTGCCGAAGCCGATGTATTGGAAGAAGGCCCCGACGCCGCAATACCAAACATGGCGGGGGAAAATACAGTACCCCGCGCCACCGCGGCCTGCACAGTCTGTGACTGGCTGATGCGCGACAAGGTTTCGTCCTGCTTTTGCTTCACCGTCATGCTCAGCCATTTGGAAGCATACCCATTGTCACTGGTTTTACCATTCGTAAGTTGTGGTACCGTCACCGTAATATCTTTTGTTACATACCCTTCTTTTTCGAGCGATATGATATGCGTGCCGGGGTAAATGCTGAAATAAAATATGCCCCCTTCCCCTCTTTCTCCTATCTCTGTACCCTTGAACTTAATGTGCGCACCCGACAGCGGCTTACCCGCGTCATCCACTATGCGGCCTATTACTTCTGCAACATCCGCCTTCAATACAAAATCAACCTTTAGTGATCCCCCCAGCGCAAGCGACTTGCTGGCGATCGAACTATTATAACCCGGCGCTTCGATGAGGAACTTCCGGAAATCAGCCGGTGTACTGATCACTTCTACCGTCACCTCAGCATTTTTTGCAAGCGGTGGCAACATGATATGGTAATTGCCCAATTCATCCGCCGTGGTGGTTATAGCTTTCATATCATCCGGCACTTCACTGCCAGGCATGATCACAGTAATGGGGTCCAATACCGCTTTGGCCACCAGCCCGCCGCCACCGCCACGGGATTCAACAACCATGGGCGTATACAATCCCAGATCGGCCACCGAATAAACAAGTGCTTCTAAAGTAGTGATGCCTGGATCATGCACATTGTATTCCGTAAATGCCGGTGCACCACCAGCAGCTATTACAGTGGGCTTTAAAGTAGCCGTTTGTTTGAACAGGTCATTGGGATCAACACCCGGTGTCCGGTCTTTCCTTTTATACATCACCCGCACCAGCGCTCCCTGTACCGGTACCCTGCCCCGGTCACCCAGCGGCAAATAAACAGTGCCACTCACACTGGCAGGTTGACGTGTAAGTTTGTATTCCATACGCGCCTGCAACACCTTGTTGGCAGGCAATGGTACATTCAATGCATTGACAGTGGAGATCAGCTCATTAAAGCTGGAGGAGGACGGGATTATTTTTACATACAGTTTTCCGCCTAAAAATATCCTGCCGGCGCCCAGCGCATCCAGCTTACTGATCAATTTGAACCGGCCTTCACTGCCCGTGCCGGGAGGCAGACTGTCTGCGGCAATTTCTATCAACTCCAGTCCATTTATGTTGACAGGCTTTTTATTGGCGGCACTTGTCTTCCCTTCATTGGCCAGCCAGGGGCGCGTCAATAATTCCTGCGCATCCCGGTAAATGTGAAAGCCGTAACCATTCTCATCGGTAGACACCGTTGCGTCGAAGATCGTTTTGATCAATACACGCATTGTTTTGGCGAGTAACACCTGGTTACCAACGGATGCAGCAGGACTGTTTAACACTGATAACGGGACTGGTAAACTTGTATTTTCAAAGTCCGTGGTTTCGAAAGAAAGCGTTAACCCCGTAAGGCCCGTGCCAGATGCATAAGCAGGGTCCAGGAAGTCGAGGATATAATTGCCTTCTTTATCCGACTGGCCCGTAGCCAATAATATCCTACGTCCATTACCGCTGGCCAGCGTAGCCTGCAGTGTTACATGCACACCTGCCAGCGGAAATCGTTCCGTGGCCGTATCTACATTGATCGTTTCATAACTGATACTGGTGCTGCTTGCTCCGGAGGCCGACAAAGTACCCGCGGGTTGAGTGACCTGTAAAGCCGGCGTATTGATGACCGCCTGAGTGACCAATTGGTTGGCGGGTTTTGTGAGCGTGGCATCTGCATTGATGGCTGCCACCGTATTCATGCTCACCAGCGGGGTGAGCGTGGTTTGCAAAGCAAAAGCAGGTTTGGATACCGTGGCCGTAAGGTAGGGACTTGCATCGATCGCATGAGTGGCCAGTGCCGAAGCATTGTTGCCTGTGGCAGCTGCGGCCGGTATGGTCACCATTTGCACAGTACCCGTTGACAACGAATATTCGCCTGTCTCTGTTTTTTTGAAGGCCCCCGACACCTTGCCCGTCAATCTATGATTGGCATATTCCAGTGTGGGGCCATTGGCGGCTGGTGGGTCCTGTCCCACATTACCTGCGCCCTCTTTATTCCCGTAGCTGAACTGCACTACTTCACTTTGCCCTTTGTTCCGGAAACTGGCATTGCCCGAAGGATCGGATGCAATGACCATCATGGCATAGGTGCGGCCTTCCTGCATTTGCGGTTGCAGCACCGAATACAGGAACAGCGGCGCACCCGTGACCGTTGTTTCAAAAAAAGGTATCGGTGTGCTGAACATTGCATCATAAGGATTGCGCTTGCCAAATACTTCTACGATGCGCACCAGGTATTGCGTGGAAGGCGGCGCGCCCGGAGGTGTGGTCCAGCGTATCGGCATGCTTTGTACCGGTGTAAAGAACAAAGCCTGTTCATCATATGGATTGAGAATAACAGGTGGCTCTAAGGTGCTTACCTGGAAAATATTACTGCATCCGATCGGCTCTTCCGCAGAAAGCGGTTGCCGCGTAGCCCTGTCGATGGCACGTATACACAACTGGTACACACCTTCAGGCAATCCCTGCTCCCCAAACACAGATGATTTGATGCTCGTACTACCCGACAGGTACACCAGGTTATTGGCATCAAATAAGTAGGAGGCCTCGACCGCGTTGAGCGTTTTGGTAGCCAATGGCCCCAGTTCTATATCCGCTGGCGGTTGGTAATTTTTTGCCGTAGCAACCAACACCCCGTTATCTCCCGTAAGGCTGCCTGTTAAATATACCCTGCGTGCAGTATTGGTGAGATTGGTGAGCGTTAGCGTAACTAGTCCTGGCGTATTCGAGAACTGGTATATTTTGGTGGGATAATGCCCATCCGGCAGCCGGTTCACCTGCACGCGAACCGTGATGTCTTGCTGCGCAGACAAACTAAGGCTGCAGAGCAACCAACAAACACTTAGTAAAGTTAACCTGGTGAACATGATGTCTACTATTTTTAATGGTATACTTTTCAATCTCGTTTACCTAAGTATCGTGTCAGGTTGAGCAATGTCACCCTGAGCTTGTCGAAGGGCTGTCGAAGCCGTGTTATAAAGAAAACCCATACCCAATCTCCGCCCTGGTCTCCGTATATTTTGGATAGGTGGGCGTGGGATTGTTGGGCTGGCTATCCGTATAATAAGCCGTAATGCGCAGCGTATGCCTGTTGATGAAATTATACCGGCACTGCAGCGCCCCATTGATGATCCTTCCTTTCTCTTCATTCCTTTTGCTTAACAGCCAGCCCCCGCTTGCGGATACATTGAGCTTGTTCTTTAACCAGCTTTTGGAGAGGCCCAGCGTTACCCCGTCATTCCCATCCGTGAGAAAACTGCTTTTCAATTCCGTATGGTTGAAAGAAACCGATAAACTTGCCAGTTGTGGAATGAAATTCAATTGGTAACTCAGCAGGTAATTGTAGGTATCGATGTCACTGTTCAGACTGTCTTCCCGCGCAGGGTTCAGTTCCCTGGCCTTGCTGAGGTTGGCCGCAAAAGCGATCGTATGCGATAAGGAGGTGCCCGTAATCGTATACCGGGGAGAAAACGACAGTTGCGTGCTGGACTGCACCACTTTTAAAGAATCCGCAAAGCGGATGGTTTTCACCGTCTGATTGATCGAATAATTGCTGTAATTCACATCCACCGACAATCGCTCACTGATATCTGCGCTGAGGTTGGCCGATCCGATCACTTTATTCGCCTTTGCCCTTTTCTGTTTCGACAGATCATCGTGTTGGATACCGAGGCTGCCACTGAAGCGTATCCTGCGTTTCCAAAGCATAAAAGCAGGTGCGATCGTATAGTTTTCCAGATCATTATTGAGAAAATAAGCTCCCATCGACTGGTACCCGGGGTCGATATGGCGGTATTGGAGCTTGAGAGAGAAGTTGCGCGTCTTATAACGAAGCGCTGCATCTATAGCGCCATAGAGTTCACTGCTGGTGCGGGCAGTAGTAAGCGAGTTCAGCTCCTTCACCCCTTTTTCAAAAGCAGAATCTTCCAGCTTTGGCGCATTGATATCATGCGTGTAAAGACTGAGCGCACCATTGCATTCAAAGCTGAGCTTGTTCTTGAGAAAGGTGAAACGCAGCGCATATCCTGCCACCGTATTCTCTGCGGGCGCCATGCCGGATGAATCGGCAAACCCTTTCGACACCGGCAGGCTGCCTGCATGGTCTTTCGCTTTTAATACAATGAGGTCCACAAAGTTATTTTCCGTGCCATACCCTATGCGTGCCGACATACCCGTCCTTTTATAACTGGCACTGGAAAACAGCAGGCTTTGCGCCGTATCTCCTATCGTAGCTTTGTTGAATTGCCCGTAAATGGCCGCCAGCCTTAATTTGCCGGGATTGAGTTCAAAGCCCGCTCCGAGGAAGGTATGCCCTGCCAGGGTATAGGGCGAAAAGAAAAGATTGCGGTACCCGGCATGGAGTGTCACCCATTTGTAAGTGGGGCTTAGTCCAAACTGATTGAAAGGTTGTGTAAAATTACTTTGCTGCTTACCGATGGTAAAAGTGACCGGCACCTGGAAGCCATATATTGACAGCACCGGCGATCCCGTGATCACATAATTAAAGGGAAGATACCTGTTGGGAATCCCTTTCGCATTGTAAAAAATGGACGTAACATTGAGGCTTCCGGAAAAGACCACCGGTTTTGCCGCCAGCATTTTCTCCACGTCCTGTGCTAAAGAGCGGCTTGTTAGCCCGCCTAACAACAATAACAAGATCACCGGTTTGCAGTACATGGCCAGGTTTGGTTTAATAGATCCATACAATGTCCAATTAAACCAAACCCCAAACAATGACCGGCGATTAAGTGGGGGTATTTATCGATTAAGCGGGAGGAGGTTACCCGGTGAGGCCTGTCGCCAGGCTTAGTCAACAACGCATTTCTGAAGGGGGAATACGATTGTCAAAACACATCCATGCCCCGGCTGTGAGACAATATCAACTATTCCATTGTAGCTGTCGGCCCGGCTATTAATATTGGCAATACCAATCCCATCGTGCTTTTTTGTCGTATCAAAGCCAACTCCATTGTCTGCAATGGAAAGACGGATAGAAGTTTTATCCTGTAAAAGATTGATCACCACTTCGGTGGCCGTAGCATGTTTCAGGATATTGTTCAATTGCTCCTGTACGATCCGGTAAACATTGAGTTTAAACTTCTCGTTCACACTTTGTTCCACAAAACTATCCAGGGAGCAGGAAATTTTCATTGGATTTACTTCCATCGTGTCCTCTGCTATATCCCGGATGGCCTCAACAAGTCCAAGATTTTTAATGGTATCTGTCGTAAGCGACTTCGTTAACTTTCTGATTTCTTCAATAGCTGTGAGCATGTATTCAGAGGATCGGTTCAGGTACTTTTCCGCTTCATCTCCCCCTCCTTTTGCCAAAGCCAGGTATAGCCGGGAAGTACCCAGCAACTGGTTCACATTATCATGCAACTCTTTACCAATATCAGATCTTTCTGTCTCTTTCGCATCTTCCATAGCATGCTCAATCTGCTTTTGCTTTAACCCGATCGCCTGCTCCAGCTTTTCCTCCAGCACCTTCTGCTTGCTAAGGTCCTGCATAGACCCTATCATGCGATAAGCTTTTCCATCAGCATGCCTCATGATACTGCCCCGGCCAAATACCGTAGCAACAGAAGCATCAGCCCTGATAAACCGGTAAGATTGCGCCCAATGAGAATCCGTAGAGGCAATAGCATCGAATAATCCCTTTCTAACAGTTTCCCTGTCCTCCGGATGAAGATAATTGCGCCAGGAGTCGATACTAACTTTATTATCTTGTACAGTATAGCCAAACAACTCTTCAAAACCTTCGCCAATATGGACTTCATTATTCAGTAAATTCCAATCCCAGACAATATCAATGGAAAGACCATCCACCACGAGGAACATTTCACTTTGCTCATCCTGCTCATTACTTTGTTCCCACTTTTCTTTCAACGCATGGAGCTTGGTCACATCCTGTATGGCGCCAATTAAGTGGGTAGCCTGGCCTTTTTCATCCCGCACTATGCTGGCCCGGGTGGTGGTAGCAACCACTGAACCATCCTTGCACCTGATCATATAGGTATCTTTCCAGCTTTTGTTGCCCGAATCGAGTGCTTGCCGTATTTTCTTTTCAAAAACTTCCCTTTCTTTAGGGAGAAGGCGCTCAATAAAATCAGTATATCCAATCGTGTTGTTCCGTACGCTATAACCAAATACTTCTTCCAGGCTATCACTCACATAGATCTGACCGGTAGCTATATCCCAGTCCCACATTACATCATAGGATGTTTTAGCGATGTATTTTATCCATTCGTTATTCTCTGCAAGCTTTGCGGCCGATTTTGCCAGTGCTTCAACAATGTCCTCAGCGACTACTCGTTCTCTTTCCTCGGTAATTTGTTTTTGTTTGTCATTGGCCAGGTCGATATTATCCCTCACTGTTTTTTCCTTTCGGATATCAATATTTTTCTGCTCAAGTATTCTTTTGCTGATATCCACGATAGTAGTGATCGATTTTCTTATACCATTCTCTCCCACAAAAATGGCAGAGGTAACATCACACGTCAAAAGCTTGCCACTTTTCTTTGTCACAGTTACAATAGCCTGCGATTGTCCGTTAATACTTCGCTGCTTCACCATTTTTTTGAAGTTGGCCTCATTGGTATTAAAAATAGTGGAACGGGTTTGGGACAATAAGCCTTTTTTAGAATAACCGAGCAGTTTACAGGCGGCGGCATTGGCGGTAATTATTCTTCCGGTACTGACTATAAATATAATGTTTGCCTGTAAAGAACTGTCAAAGGCCAGGAGATGAATGCTGCAATTGTCAGCAGTGGTGAGAGTTGTCCGGGCACTGCGCGACGTCGGGTTATTGGGATTTCGTGGTTTCTTCATAGAAAACATATAACAGGTAAGATACCCCTAATTAATCATTAACCAATAGAATATATAATATACAATATCCACTTGATTAACCTCAATAACTTCATGAGTAATTATACGCTTATTATAACTACCACATGTCATACAGACATTGATCGAGATTAAAATTTCTTAAGCTATACCAACCCGTAATTACAATTCATACTATTATTGTATATTTAAAATAATTATCTGGTCATACTTCATAAAGGCTCTGCGAGTGTAGCAATTAATCAACAATTGCGATCAATTGACACTCTACATTAAAAACATGGTTTCCATCCGTTGCACATTGTTTGTAAAGGATGCATTGAACCAACTTGGAATATACTACAAGGCTGTTGATCTGGGTGAAGTGGAGATCATTGGACATCTATCTGCCTGGCAGTATGACCAATTATCCCAGTTACTAAATCATCGGGGCTTTGAATTAATGCAACTTGAAAACGAACAGTTGTTACAACAAGCAAAGACCATTCTTTTTGAATTGGTTTATGCAGAAGAACCGTTAACAATAAACCTGTCAGTGTACCTTACTCAAAAATTAAATTTTGCTTATGCCAAACTGGCCAGGTTATTTTTAACATCGGAGGGTGTTTCAATCGAAGTATTTTATACTACACAAAGAATTGAACGCGTAAAAAAATTGCTACTTGACACTAATCTAACCCTTACCGAAATCTCCTATATGTTGCATTATAGCAGTGTGGCCCATCTTTCAGGCCAGTTCAAAAAAATAACCGGATTCACCGTTTCTCAATTTAAAAAATACCACGATCAGTAAAGTATATGTGGCGATCTATTCTTACAAAAAAATGGATGGAGATAATCATGTATCAATATGCAAAGGGATCATGATCTGCAATTTATACCCTTCTCCAGGCCTTGATTCAATGTCTATCCTTCCATGATACAGTTCCGCCCTGCTAATGATATTTCTTATCCCCAATCCTTCTTTTAATTCACTCAGATTGCACCCCACACCATTATCAACTATTATTAACACAATGCCATTCCCCTTTCTGCTCAGACTGATGTTTACCTGAGTGGCTTTTGCGTGCTTGATGATGTTATTTAGCTGCTCTTGTATGATCCTGAATAGGGCAATTTGTACATTTTCAAGTATGGTCACCTCTTCCATACCTTCTTCCTTAAAGCTGATGCCAATGGGGTGCCCCAGCTTAAAATCATTTAATAACACTTTGATACTATCCTTCAGGCCCATTATCATGAGTTCGGGCACCAGTGCTTTGGTTATTCTGCCGATATCTCCAATCACCTGCGCTATATATCCCGAAGATCTATCCAGACAGAAATCTATTATATCGGGGCCTGTTTTAGCCATTTCGATATATAGCTTGGCAGCACCCAGTACCTGGCTCAGGTTATCGTGTAAACTCTTTCCTATATCCGTTCGCTCTTTCTCCTGTGCCGTAAGTACAGCCTTGGTGATGTCTTTTTGCCTTGTTAGCCTTTCAAACATTAATTTCGTTTCAGCATCCATCAATTGCTTTTCGGCTAATTTTTTCGCCGTTATATCCTGCGTAGCGCCGATCATGCGGCATGCCTTGTTGCTTTCATAAAGAATATGACCGCGGTCATGCACATAAGCATAGCTACCGTTGGCCCTTTCAAACCTGTATTCATCTTCCCAGATATCATCCATTCCTTCGTTAACAATATTCTTTAATCTTGTCAATATCCGCACACGATCATCAGGATGGATACGGATCTCCCAAAACTCCCGGGGTATAAGTGCATTTTCTACAGGATGGCCAAATATCCGCTTATGGCCGCCATCGATCCAAAACAAAGTGTTGTTCTGCAGGTCCCATTCCCAAAGGCAATCATTCGTAACCTGTGTCACAAACTGATATAATTCATGCAATGCCCTGAATTGCTCCGCAGAATAAGCTGCATACACCTTTAAATATTCTTTTTTGAACGAAACAAATAAGGTATCGTCTTTGTAGCAGGTGATAACCTGATAACTACTTTCCATTTGCGGCCAGTATCCTTCAAAATAAACAGGCACATCCTGAGGAACGGCCTTTTGCCAGGCGACATAAAAATCAACGGGAAACAGACCTGCAAATGTTTCCCACAGGTCCTTGCCAACAATATGCTCCGCCTGGATACCCAATAATTCTCCTGCTGCTTTATTCCATGTTTTTACAGTCCATTGTTGATCCACTGTAAACAAACCATTGGGGATGGCTTCAGCAATAACCTGTACCTGGCTGGTTTCTTTTTTCTCCGACAGCTTACCATTATTGGCTTCTGAAAGAAGTGTACTCTTCATAATTTCTTCTTTGAAATGAATCGGCCGGGGGGAAGCCTTGCAATATGCCTACTCAGATGTGGAATTTTTCATACCCGCGTTACACCTATTTGTGTATTCCCGGTATCTCTACCAGCGATGCTCATCCAATACATGCGCGGGTATGATAATTCCAGGGTATCAAGAATCATTAGGCATCCATAGGTGTTATTTGCAGCTACAAATATCGATGGCTTTTATTCACTATTGTTACAGGTATGGTCAAAAAGTTTATACAATTCACAGATTATCCGCAACCGGTATACTGATATTTGATTATGGTCAACCCTTCATGCTATTGGGTTTCCATATTTCTTCCATTGCTTAGTTTAGTCTGCGTACCTTGAGTTGCGTTACCTGTTTTGATCATTCACACCTGAACACTTAATAAAAAAGGTAGTGACACCCGGATCGATCTTCTAAATACGTTACGAAGCAATTATTTATTTTAACAGCATACATCATGAGTAAGACTACCATTCTGATTGTTGATGATCATACCCTGATCCGTGAGACCTGGGATTTTTTGTTAAGCAATTATGAAGATCTGTTTGAAGTGATTGCTGCAGTAGGTGATGGCCAGCGGGCCATTGATCTTGCCCGGGATAAGCGACCCAACATAGTGCTGCTCGACATCAATATGGCCCCACTCAACGGTTTTGATATCATAAAAAGGATCCTGGAATTGTCACCCAAATCAAAGGTTATAGCCGTTTCCATGCATGCAGAATCAGCCTATGCCAAAAAAATGCTCCGGCTGGGGGCCAGGGGATATATAACCAAGAATTCACCTAGCCAGGAGATGATAAGTGCAATTAAAACAGTACAGGCCGGGAATATTTATATATGTCAGGAAGTGAAGGATATCGTATCCGTACAGATGCTGGAAAATGACTTTGAGGCTCCCAGGATAGACCTTTTGACCGAAAGGCAGATTGAGATCATCAATCTTATCCGGAAGGGGCTTTCCTCTAAGGAAATTGGCGCTTATTTAAGTATTGCCATAAAAACGGTAGAAGTACACCGCCATAATATTCACAAGAAACTGAGAGTAAAAAACGCAGCCGCACTCATTCACTTTATCAATCGCAAAGGACTTAATTTTGAATAACCTATTAATTTTCTTTACGAAAACAACGCCTTATGCCGCTCTCCCCAATCCCTTAATTGAAAGATTACAGGCAACAGTTCGTTGCAAATGGGCGTAAGTTCATATTCCACCCGGGCTGGCACTTCAGCGTATATATACTTTACCACCAGTCCCCGTTCTTCCATCTTCTTGAGTTCTAAGGCCAACATACGATCAGTGATCGTTGGCATCCGCTTCTTAAGGTCTGCATAGCGCAATTTACCACCAGCCAGATAGCAACAGATCGCCACCGTCCACTGCCCGCTGATCAGGTTGGCAGCATATATTTCCGGACACTCAGCCTCCAGCTTACGTTTGTTCTCGTCGTGCGTCGAAGTCGGCTTTATCTTACTCATAATAACACTTTTGTTAGTACCTCACATTCAGTCGCCGGTACCCGTTTGAACAGCAACTTAAATAATTTTGCACAGAGATAAAAAACAGATCCGATATGAAAAGAACACTCGTAATTGTAATACATCCCAATATGCAGGATTCAGTAGTGAACAAAAGATGGATCGAAGCACTCGGCAGCTATCCCGGTAAATACCTCGTACACGACTTGCATGCTGCCTATCCCACAGGAGATATTGACATACCCAAAGAGCAGGCATTAATAGAGCAACATGACACCATCATTTTTCAGTTCCCCTTTTATTGGTTCAACTGCCCTCCCCTGTTCAAAAAATGGCTGGATGAGGTACTTACCTACGGTTGGGCATACGGCAGCCAAAGCGGGTACAAAATGAAGGACAAAAAGATAGCCCTGGCTATTGCTGCGGGTATTGACGAGGAAGAATATACAGCAGCAGGCAAATACAGGTATACCCTCCAAGAGCTCACCGCCCCCTTTCAGATAACTTTCGAATACATCCAGGCAAATTACAGGCCCTTGTTTGCCTTTTATGGCCTGGAGTTCCGCGCCACCCCTGAAAGAATAGAACAAAGTACAGAAGCCTATCTCTCCTTTGCCAGCTCACTATAGAAAAAACATTTGTGATTACTGTCAATTTTGAACATTTATGTAGTATTTTAAAGAAATGGAAACAGGAACAGCAATATTTTTAAGCTCCGTTAAGGCAATTTGCCCTGACCTGACTGATGCTGAACTTGCACTGTTTGATTCAAATCTCACGCTGAAAGAATTAAAAAAGAAAGATTTCTTTCTTCAATCAGGTAAAGTACAAAAAGCAATAGGCTTTATTGCAAAAGGGCTGATCCGCTCCTTTTTTATTGACCTCGACGGAAATGAAATAACCGTTGGCTTCTATGCAGAAGGCGATTATGCCACCCATTATCCTGCATTCATTGCGCAGAAACCCAGCCGGTATTCTATTCAATGCCTGGAACCTACCACCATGCTGTACCTTTCATTTGAAGACATCCAACAGATGTATCAACAGTCATCCCGTATCCAAAAATATGGCCGCTTAATTGCAGAAGAAATCCTGAAGCGGCAACAAGCCCGTATCGAGAGTTTCATATTTCAAACAGCAGAAGAGCGCTATCTCGATTTCATCGAACAGCATCCTACCCTGTTCAACAGAGTCTCCCTATCTCACCTGTGCAGCTATCTCGGCATCGAACGACAATCCCTTACCCGCATTCGACAGAAATTAGCCCACTAATTGTTTTTGACACATTAGTGTCAGGTCTGCCTTTCCTTTATTTAACAGCTTTGCAGTATCAAATTAATACGAACTGCAATGGCAAAGAAAATCTTACTTATACTCGGGCATCCTTCAGAAAACTCCTTCTGTAATGCGTTGCTCGATGCCTACAAAAAAGGCGCAGAAAGCGCAGGCGCAATCTGCAAAACTATTTATATATCCAGGTTGAACTTTAATGTAAACCTTTCAGACGGGTATAAAACCGGCGAAGCGATGCAGTTGGAAGAAGACCTCATCGCAGCACAGCAGCTCATCCAATGGGCCGACCATGTAGTACTGGTCTATCCTAACTGGTGGGGTTTTATGCCCGCTATTACCAAGGGTTTTATCGACAGGGTATTTCTTCCCGGCTTCGCATTCAAACACCATTCAGGGAAGATATTTCCGGAAAAACTGTTGAAAGGAAAAAGCATGCGCCTGCTGGTAACAATGGACACCCCCAAATGGTGGTTCTACCTTATCTATCGCGCATCACAATACCAGATACTTAAAGACATCGTATTCGGATATGTTGGATTCGACCCCATCAGGTTTTCAACTTTTGGATTCATCAGAAGATCAACAGACAAGTTGCGGAATAACTGGCTAAAGAAAGTGGAGCAATTGGGCAAGCAGTTTAAATAACAAACACCCAATAGAAATTCAGGTGAATGAAAATTGGCAAAGAAAGCTTATGTTTAATTAGTTTACAACAAAAAAAATACAATATGAAAGCCCTGATCATCGGTGCCACAGGGGCCACCGGCAAAGACCTGGTCAATGTCCTGCTGCAGGACCCCGCCTATACCGAAGTTGTAATATTTGTACGCCGGCCCGTCGGAATAACCAATCCTAAATTGACTGAGGTGTTAACTGATTTCGACAAACTGGAAGAAGTATCCGGATCTATCAAAGGAGATGTTTGGTTCTCTTGCCTGGGCACAACCCTGAAAGCCGCTGGTTCAAAGGAAAAACAGTTTCATATCGACTATGAGATTCCCCTTCAATTCGCAGAGATTGCCAAAAGAAACGGTATTTCCCGCACAGTGCTATTATCCGCATACGGCGCTTCTGCCACAAGCAAAGTATTTTACTCCAAAATAAAAGGTCAGTTAGAAGAAAAGATGGGCAGCCTGGCATTCGATTCCTATATCATTTTCAAACCTGGTATGCTGCTGCGCAAGGATACAGATAGATCAGGCGAGCGTATAGCAGGAGCTGTATTAAAATTCCTGAATAGCATAGGTATAATCAGGAAGTTCAGGCCATTACCCACCGCACTACTTGCTGAAAAAATGGCAAAGGCACCCAAAGTACTTGCAGCAGGAAAGCATGTCATCGAGTTGGAAAATATCTTCGGATTTTAACGTTGATCCTTATAAGCCCCTACTAGTTCGACCGCCTTTTTAACAGGATCGCCATAAGGCCTGATCTTACTAATACCCGGCTTCTTTACCCACCGCTCTTCCCAGTCCTTGCGGTCAAAGCCTTTTTTGAATAATGACTGCTGAATGCGCGGAACATAATAATCCCGGATCAGTCCGCTCCAGATCCTGGCCGCATAGTCGTCCTGCACCCCACCCCAGGTAGTGATCAGGCGTTTTGCGTTTGATTCATAGTAGTTCTTATCTTTCACATTGGCGCCATATCCACGCGCATAATTCACCCAGCTGTTAAGCCTGTTCATCGGGTGCGACTCCAGCAGCGAGTCTATTTGTAATAACAACCCGATAGCTTGCTTACCCGTTCTTTCTTTTAATGCAATATCACCGGACGAATCAGCCTTCAGCGCTTGCTGATACAACACATCTGCCTTCAGGCCGAGGTATAAAGAAGCCAGCTCGATCGCATCATGTTGATAGAACTTATTCCCACCCATTTCCCTCGCCACACCCAGAAAATCCTCTACCCCTTTGAAAAATGCAGCGTCATTATTGATGCTGCCCTTTCTGCGCATATCGTATTTCACCGTTTGCCATACATACCGTGGATAAGAACCAAAAGAATTATAACAGGAAGCCAGAAAAGCCTGGTAGGCAGCAAGCAACTGATCAGGACATTTTCCGTAACGCGTGTTACAATAATTACTCACCCATACCGACGGGTCAATCGCTTTCCTGCTCCATCCCATATCACCGATCAACTCATAGATCAGCTCATTATTCTCGATGCCTTCCGGCGCCGATCCAAAACCAACCATGCTTTTTGAATAAGGTGATCCCAATGCCTCGATCGAAGCCGATGCATAAAAGGAGGCAACACCCGTATAAGCTGTCTTGCCACCAAAGTTGGGCACAAAACTATATATCCATTGCTTACCATAAAAACCTTCGTGCGTCTTCCACACCGGATCGATATGCCATACGTAGGGCGGATAATCATTGCCCAGGTCCAGTATCAGCATCCCTGTATCCGGCACTTTCGATAGCAAAGATTGAAGCGTAGGCTTATCCCAAAACTTATGCTGATAACCAAACGTCCAACCTTGTGTTACCCACACAGCCTCAGCGTTTGCACTCGTGATCGACTGGTAAACCGACTTACCATAATTAGCGAGATAATCGAATTTCTTTTGCGGATTAGTACTGTCCACCGGCACATCCATTTCATTAAAACAATCCGCCAGGTAAAACTTGTTCTTACCAAATTCTTTCTCCCATTCACCGATGAAAAGTTTCCCGATCTTATTAAACCATTCCGTACCGGGCGTCAGTACATATCCATTATACGCCTCAGGAAACCCGCCCCATTTCAATGGGCTCAAATGTAATTCCGGGTGCAGTTGCGCAAATGCTTCCGGTACAAATCCCGCAAATGCAGGTGTGATAGGAGAAAAACCCATCCCATACATCCGGTCCAGTATCTTATGCTGAAGCGCCAACTGACCCTTGTGCCAGCCTTCCGGAATTGGTCCATCCCACTTATTCAGGTTGCCCATTCTATGCCAGGGAAGATGTGCAGGCCCAGTGAAGAAATTATCCAACCCTTGTTGGTTCAGCCCAAGCTGCAACCATACACGCTGCGCGATCGCTTCACTGCCTACCGTTGCCAAAGGCATATTCACGCCGTGCAACGCCATCCAGTCCAGTTCTTTTTCCCAGCGTGCCCAATCCCAGTAAGGAGTAGTATATCCGAATGTCACCACATTCAGATAATACCTGTATTTGTAAGGTGATCCTCCCGCCAGCTCTGCACAATCCGGCCACACAGCGGGGGCTGTCAACCGGCCACTGCTCCAGGTATACATAAGATGACAATATTGCTTCAGGTATTGATGAAATCCAAAACAGATAGCAGACACACTATTGCCGTAAACAGATAGCTGTCCCCCGCTGGCCTGCACCCGGAAACTATCCAGGTTATTCACCGTACGAATAACAAAGATGTTAACCTTGCCTGCCTCGCCTGCCATTACCCGTTCAATAACACCGCGCGAAGTAGCAATAATAGAAGAGTCAGAAGCAGGCCGCCCCCACCCCTTTTGAGCAAAAGAAGGCGCAACACTGCCCAACAATACACAGAACAGCACCAGGGGGAGGAAATTTCGCATCGTATCAGGTTTTAAGAATAACATGGTGTAGTTGCAAATCTTAAGCCATCTTGTCCTCCATCGATAGCCTGTCTCCAGGAACTTTTTGATTGTTTGGTTTGTGGAAAAAAATGTAAATTGATCGTTATAGCAGTCCCACCATACACAATCCCACCCTTGACGCGGTTCTATCTTAAAAAGAAACTAAGTACTGTCAATAAACTTTACAACTATGAATCGGAACAGATTTATTACTGCTTTGGTCGCTTTCGCGGCTGCGCCAATGGCGACACTCAGTAATATAAAGAAGACCTTGCAGGAAAAAGGAAAAGGCTTTAAAGCCAAAGCCGGTGAAGGCAGAAAGCATGGTCACCTGCAGTTGAAGGGCGTAAATGCCAATGTGCTCGACCTGAAAGTATCCGGCAGCGATACCAATGGTCAATTGGCCATCTTTGAACAAACTTCCCTGTCTCCTGGAAGAGGTACCCCCTTACATGTGCATCCATCACAGGATGAAATATTCTATGTGCTTGAGGGCAATTATCGTTTTAAAGTAGGAGACGAACTTTTTGATCTGTCCACAGGTGAAAGTATATTCCTGCCGCGCACAGTACCACATGCCTGGACACAGGTATCACAAAAAGGAAAGATGACCGTTATCCTGCAACCAGCTGGAAAGCTGGAAGATTTCTTTGTCACCATGGCTGGTTTAGATCATGAACCTACACCAGAAGAAATAGCGAAAATATTTTCCGCCAATGAAATGCAGGTAGTAGGCCCTCCATTAAAGGTAGGCTAACAGCGATAAGACCGGGCAATATCAATGCACTGGCAACATTATTCCGACACTCAAACTTCATCACAATGCCATTTCGCCCATACAGGAAATCACCGGTTTCGCTACTAACAGTGTCGCCTATACAGTTAATTATCAAATACTTAAAAATTTTAATCCCTACAACCTAAACAAATAGACGAGAATTCAGGAATCTGCATAACTTTAGTATACCCAAAACTTATGTTATGAAAAGCTCTTTACGATTCCTTTCCGGAATGATCTTAGGGCTCTCTCCACTGCTAGCTGTAGCACAGCCCGGATCACCTTCCAACAACATCCTCTACCTGAATGAATACGTAAAAGCCCCGGGAAAGATCCTGGATTTCAACCACAACAAATTACTCTTCATTGATGCGGGGCCACAATCAAATCCAAGGATACTCGATGTGATCACACATGCCACTACCACTATACCCTACAACGGTCGCGTGGAAGTCGGCTACATTACCCCCCAGGGCGCTGTACTGAACGCAATACCCGCCATCAGTTCCCCACTTGATAGCCTATACGATTTCAACAGCGGCACACTATATGGCATCGCTCAGATCAACAGGGGATCAGTAAAGGTGGCAGGCAACTATTGTATTTATACCACCGACGACAGCCTCTTTCTCAGAGACCTCACTACCCGGACCAATACACTTATTACCCACTATGCTATTCGCTATTCAGTGGGTCTGAGCACAAAAAACGACGTAGCTGCAAATGGCCTGGTAGCCTACATCGACTCCGCGCAAAACCTGGTTAAATACCAAAACGGTAGCTACACAGTCCTCACCGATGTTTATGGCCAATGGCAGGGTGCAGCCAATCCCCTCACAGATGGCTACAATATCGCCTACCAGGAGAAAATGGAATCAACTATACGTGCTTTAACCACCGGCCCGCAGGGCGATGTCCCTTTAACAGCATTTGATAGAGACTTCCCGCCTTATCCCAAAACCGATTACCAGGTCAACAACAAATATGTTGCCTTTCTTCGCCTGGTCAGGCCCGTCCCACCTCCCTTCTTTTACGCATTCCACCTTTATATCAGAGATACTACCGGCGTGGAAGCCCGGACACTAACCGACAGCTTATACATTAATCAGCTCGATTTACTGAATCCCAAGGGTGATGTCATGCTGTTTGGCTCCAGGCCAGGCATCCCCGGAAGATGGCTCGTGCCCAGGAACGGAGAGATCAAACAGATCAGTTCAGCAGCAGGACAAACCTTTTACCGCGATACAAGCTGGTATATTACGATCGACAGCACTCTGTACACACTCAGGTCCAATGAAGTGCTACCACCTCCCGTACCTCAAATACAGGGGTTGAGAACAGCTTATTGCAGCACAGCCGGTACCCAGGCCATTAAGATCACCAACCTGCCGGGCGATACCAGCCAGACCCATGTGCTGGTCCGCCTCGATGGAACAGCCCTTCCTGTAAATATAGCCGACAGTACCTTTACCATTAATCCGGGAGCGCTGTCAGTTGGCCCGCACAACATGATAGTCCAATACACCAATACCGCCGGTACATCGGCCGACACAGCTCATTTCACAGTCAATGCTGCTGTAACCCCCATTGTAAAACTGTCCAGCGATGTTACCAATGTACCCCTCTTGCCATCACCCGTAAATATTGTAGCTACCAATACAGCAGGAGGCGGCACCAGCCCGAAATATACATTTGCAAAAGACAGAAACTTTACCAATATCCTGCAGGCCCAAAGCACCGATAGCACTTTACGCATCCTATCGACCAGCCTCAACATCGGCGCCAACAAAATATATGTACGCATGTTGACAAGCGACTCTTGTTACACCACACAGACCGCAGTAGACAGTTTAACCATCTACCGGCTTGCTGGTTCAGGTATTGTCGATCCCGACAATCCTCATCAGGTCATTCATATATTACCCAATCCATTCTACAATTGGTTAGCCCTCACCGGACTGAACAGTTCGAAAACATATTTGATCAGCCTTCGCCGCTCCAATGGATCGTTAGTCCTTCAGCGGCAGGTAACCAATGCCAGTTTCTACCAATTCTATATTCCTGCATCAAACCCGGGCGTCTATTACCTGAGCGTTTATGACAAGACAAAAGACAGAATGTTAGGCACCGTAAGATTATTGAAGATATTCTGATAGTAATAGTCAGATGACATAAATAATAAGAGACCGTCTCAAAAATAAGAGACCGTCTCTTATTATTTTATGGCGATGTACGTGTGTAATAGAAGGAAGGTCCTGGAAGAATAAAACTTTGTGGACCAGACACCGGCTCTATACAACTTTTAATGTTATTCCTCTGGCAATGCCAGATCAATCCACAAAAACAATACTAAACCAGTGACTATAACACGTCTTTATACAGACCAGTGGGTAGCCTTAGCATTAATACAAAAGGCCGCATCAATTACTTTTGAGACACCCTCTTCCTGTTTTTGCTTAGCTAAACAACCATGATCTAATGTTCTATAATCAATCTGCGTACCAATAGTGATCTCTCATTATTGAGAGTAAGTATGTAAGTGCCTGCCGGATATTTGTTCAGGCCGTCTATGGTCAATACGGAAGAACCTTTGGGCAACCGCACTCTTATAGTTCTTAGAACAACTCCGTGCGTATTCATCAACAGCAATATGCCATTGACCGCTTCGGGCGATTGTATCGCCACCGTGGCTTTTGCGTGTGCCGGATTTGGCATCACCGTCCAAGTGAGCGTAACGGGCTGTGTTTGCCGGGTCAATACCTGGCTATAGATAGACTGTCCGTCTTTATCGACCTGGCGTATGCGGTAGCAATACTTGTCGTTTATTGGTGGCTGCTTGTCGTGAAACGCGTAGTTGTTGACAGTTCCTACGGGAGCTTTATAGGTGACGCTACCAATTGGCGTGAAATCCCGGCAATTGCTGCTGCGTTCTACATCATACCGGTGTACTTCCTGCTCATTGGACACTGTCCATCGGATGAGTGGGGTCCCCTGGCGTTCTTCCAGATCAACCTGTACAAAGATGACGGGCAGCGTGGAGCCAACGGATATCGTCGCTGTACGGAGGCTGGGTGAGCAGCCGGTGAGTCGATCGGCCGTAATATCCAGCTGGTAAATGCCCGGCGAGGTAAAGGCATTGGTGGTAAGGTTGAAGTTGCCGCTACCCGTTGAGTAAACCGCCGTAGCGTAGCTCACGCCGCTGCTGTTGCGCACTGAATACCAGGTGCCGGCGGCCACGTTGGACACAGCAAAAGTAACCATTTGCCCTGCGTTGATGGTGCTGGTAAGAGGTGATACACCCGGCTGTTGTGGCGCTGTGCAAGTAACCGTGGCGGTAGCTGCGCAGGAGGTGTTTTCTGCTGCGGCTGTTGCCTGTGCAGTAATGGTAAGCACGCCACCGGCATAGAGCGTATTGTTGTAGGCTGTATTGACAGGGATACTCCAGGTAGTACCATTCGTGAGGGCTGTGTTGCCGATGAGCACGCCATCGAGGTATACACGCACGGTACCGGTAAAGGGAGTAATGGTACCACCCACCGTAGTAGCCGTTTCTGCAAAGCTGGCGGCGGAGAAGGTGGGGCATGCCGTGGTGGCAGCCAGTGAGGAAGCTGCCGTAGAAGCAGGGCTGGTACAACCCCCTGAGGTTTGGGTGGCATAATAAGACTCTCCGGCGCTTACCGTGAGCGAGCCAACCGCCCAACTGCCATTGGGTGCTGCCGTGGCGGAGCCCACCAATGTACCTGATGGAGCTGTTCCTCTATATAGCTGTATAGTGGCCCCTGCTGTTGCGGAGCTGCCGGCAATGGTAGTAGTGCCAGCTGCCAGGTTACCGGCGCTGCTGGTGGTGATGACAGGCGGCTGCAGGTAGCAGCTAACGGTAAAGGTGGTGGATTGCGTAATGCAGGCTGCTGATGCCTGTGCATATACGCGGAGCACATCTCCTGCTTTGAGTGTAAGGCCGGTGAAGGTAAAAGTGCTGCCGGTTGCCGTAAGGGCTGTTACATATTGGTTGTTGACAAACAGTCGGAGGATCTGGCCACTGGCGGCGCCTGTGCCCGAAACGCTAGTCTGGAAGGAATAAATGGTACCAGTAATTGCAATTGCATTCGTAGCGGCATAGTTCCACTGCGTTTGACTAGCGCCGGTGATACAAATAAAGGTGGGTGCAGACAGGCAGCCATTGTTGTTGGTGATGAGCATATAGCTGGAAGTGGAGGGAAGGATATTGTTTTGTCCCTGGCAGGCATTGCCCGATTGGATATTGGTGCCAAAATAATCGAAGGTGCGGTTGGTGGCATTGTTGATGTACACCAGGCCCGTTGTCAGCGGCGTGGCGGTGGGATTGTTTTGTGTGGTAAGCACCTGGTAAATGCTGATGGCGGTACCGAGGGGAATGGTGCCCGTGATGCCTTTGGTGGAAGCGCAGGTAATAGTGGGCGCTGCGGGTGTGGCGGCACAGGCGGCTGTTACCGGGTTCGATCCAAGGCAGGATGACTCTCCTGTTGCCTGTGCTCTTGCATAGAATACATCGCCTGGGGCAATGGTAGGGACAACGATGCTCCAACTGCCGCCGGTAGAGGCCATGGTGGTGCCCGCCGATACGCCATTGCGAAACAGCGTGATGGTGGCCGTGGCAGGTTTGCCTGCGTCGAGCCTCGTCCAGGTGCCTCCGACACCGATGTTGCTGCCTGTGTTGACAGGAGCAGTCAATACGGGGGCATTGGTACATACCGGACCTGGTCCTGACCCTGCGCTGCCAATGGAGGCTGTAGTGATGGGTGGTTGCTGATTAATGACGGTTGTCCACCCATTGGCTGCACTGCCGGAAGTGGCATCGTTAATGCCATAAATATCCGACCGGCTTCCCTGGAGGGCCGAAGAGGGTGCAGTGACGGTAGTTGCCGACAAGCGGAAGGATGCGGGCGTTCCAATAGCTGACAAGGGAATATACCAATCGTAAAAATAATCAGGATTATTACCGTCGGTCGACAAGGCCATCGATATCTGGGAATGCGTGTTGAGCGCATACACGGCTACCGGTGAGCCGGGCGCCGTGGTACCATCAATGCTGTACACGGCAACCTGGAAGTTGGTTTGGAGAACAGCTTCGTATTCAAAGCCCGGGTTTCCATTGCTGGTGTTGGTAGCGGCCACATAGTTCGGGTCTGGTGCGGGGCCTGTGTTGCCCATCTTGCCATCCGTATCAATGAGTACGCTGTAGCCTTTGGAGCCGTTGATGATGTTGCCAATGCGGAGGCGGAATAAGAGGTTGGTGCCATCGCTATATACATAAAATCCACTGTTGTCGATCGTCTTAACGATATCTGTAAACCCGCCGGAAGGCCCTGTGGCAATATCGCCGGTCGGCTCGTTGACAGCGGGCGGTACTATCTTATACAGGATCTCGCTTTGTGTAATATCGCTGGTGACGAAGCCGGCGGCAGTGGCCGAGGAATAAGCATCGCCATTGGGGTTCAGGATGGTGGCGCCTGAGCCTCCGGCAGGGCGCACGATCTGGCCCGGCGATTGGGCAAAGCAGGTCGCAAAAGGCAATAGCAATAGCATCAGCAGCAGCCGGCATCTCGTCATAGAATTATTTTTAAGTGAATAGAGTTAAAAATTAAGCATTATAATTTGCGGAAGGGGCCGGCAAGAACATGCAGCCGTGGTATCTTTGGCCTCATCAACAGAAACATCCGTTGAACTACTATGGCAATAATAAACCTGATACTGCATTGCAGTTATACCTGTAAGCCCTGCATGAACCTTTAATCCTACACGGAAGCATACACGAAAATATAGGCCACCCAGGATTGAATAGTCCAGATATTGGTATGCATTACAGATGACCCAATTCAAAAATCACCTGCAATGCGCTACACACGCAAGCATAACTAAAAAAAATAAGGTTGTTGCGGAATGACAAGGCTACTAACGAATAGCTTAACGCGAAAGAAGATCGAAGATATTAAATTATTATAAAATACAAAGAAAAAAATCGACATAACACAAACACAGCTACGACATATACAGCTTTGCACAAATTCATACGCAGGTCATATACTAAGTTTTATTCTCCCAGGACATCCTTCTATTACACACCGTACATCGCCATAAAATAAAAAAGACCGTCTCTTACTTTTGAGACGGCCTTTCTTATCCTTAGCTGGTACGATTTATACAACCACCTGCTCCACCATCTTTTCTCTCGGCCCAAAGATCAAAAAACTGATCAGCGCCAGGATACATACCCCAATACCGCCAAAAAGCATCACCCAGCCAAACCCATGCACCAGCGCAGCATGCGCAGTAGCATCCGGAAGGTCCGTAGCAGAAAGCCCTGCAGCTATCTTTTTCGCTGCCACATATAATTCGGAGGACGCAACAGTTTCCGGCAAACTACGCTCCAGGTAAGAATAAATACCTTCCACCAGGATAAAACCCATCAGCGCAATATTGATGGCCAAAGTGATCAATCGTGCACTCATATCGATGCCCGACGCCATACCAGCACGATCCGGTGTAACCGCCCCCGTGGTCGTATTCGTAACCGGCGTATTCGTAAGACTCAGCCCGATACCAGCCAGCAGTGAACCAGGCAGCATCGTCAACCAACTGGCATTTGCTCCCCTGCTGCCATAATACATCAACAGAAAACCAAGCCCGATCATCAACAACCCCGAAGGAATAATAACCCGTGGCTGGTAGCGAAGCGTAAGACGTTCTGCCAGCGGAGGCACCACCAGCGTGGGAAGCGTATAAGCCAGTAACGACAAGCCGGCCGTGATGATATCGTAACCGAGTGCACTTTGAAAATAGATCGGCAGGTAGATCATGAATGGCCAGAAACTAAAGTTCATACCGATACATCCAATGATGGCGCCGGAGAATCGGCGGATACTGAATACTGAGAAATCAAACATCGGGTGAGCATGTTTCTTCTCTACCTGTAAGAAAATAATAAAACTGATCGCCGCAGCGCCCAGGATACTGAGTCCCGCGATGCTCCTGAATCCAATAGCCTGTCCCTGCGTAATATACCAGGCCAGACCAAACACCGCCAGCGATAAAGAGATAATCCCCGCTACGTCTAATTTTTTTGCCTGTGGATCACGCGATTCCTGTACTCCCCTGAATACAAGCAACGCCGTAACGATAGCAATGCCCACATGTACCAGGAACACCCATTGCCAGTTCGATACAATTACGATGAAGCCCCCGATGATGGGGCCAAAGCCCAAACCCACGCCCGTAATGATGCCCCACACAGCAAATGCTTTACCTCTTTCACCCCCTTCCCGGAACTGATGCGAAAGAATGGCGATCGAGCAGATCAACATCGCCCCTCCTCCCATTCCTTGCAGGAACCGGCTGATGATCAGCACCAGTGTATTTTGTGCCAGGCCACAAAACAATGAGGTGATACCAAACAATAAGATGCTGATAATAAAAACCCGTTTCCTGCCAAACCGATCTGCCAGCGTACCCGTGGCCATCAATACCGTAGTGCAGGCAATCGTATACGCGTTCATGATCCATTGTACTTCTTTGAAATCACTGTGCAATGCCGTTTCCAGTGTGGGAAGTATCACAGGCACACTCGAGATCTCCAGGCCAAACATCAGGGCCGCTAAACAAACTGCTACCAAAGCCAATCCATTTTTTCCCGTCCGGGCTACCGTTTCCATGCGTGTTTTGATTTAATTTTTAGCAAAACTATACTGAATACCGCCATAAAATCAGTACAACTCCATGATAAAAAGGTACTTTTGCCCCATGTGTGAATCCAAAAAAGAAACCATCCACCAGTCCCTGGAAGTCCTTTACAGGAAGGTGGATGATTGTCCCCTTAAAGATCTGCAACTCACTTTTTTCCAGATGGCCTATATCATCTCAGGCAAAGGTTTTTTAAGCATCAATGGGCACCGTATAGCTTACCAGACCGGCAACCTGATGCTGCTAACACCAAACGACACCTATAATTTCGACATTGAAGAAACCACAGAGTTTCTCCTCATCCGTTTCACCAGCGATTATGTAAAAAAATATAAGTGGAAGAACATTAGCGAGATCGAGTGTTTGTTATACTACTCTACCCACCTTACCGGTTGTATTTTGCGCAACGTGTCCGATTATCCCCTGGTGAAGTCAATTATTAAATCTTTGCTGCAGGGTATTAATCAAAGTGATCTTTATGAAGAAGATTTGCAGATGCACTTTGTCAATGCTTTGATCGTTATTGCCGCCAGGAATATTGCTAAGATCAAGCCGGCAAATTTGAAAGTCAATGCCGATAAGCGGATTCAGGATATCATCGACTACATTCAAAACAATATCTTTTCACCACAACTGCTGAAAGCTCCCGTGATCGCCGAAGCATTTGGCATTTCCGATTCCTACCTCGGTACTTATTTCAAGAACCAGAGTGGCGAGACCATCCAGCATTTTATTGCCAATTATAAGATCCGGTTGATAGAACACCGCCTGCAATTCAGTGACCGGCGCATCAATGAAATAGCCGATGAGTTTGGCTTTGCCGATGAAAGTCATTTAAACAAATTCTTTAAAAAACACAAAAGCCTGAGCCTGACCCAGTATAGAAAAAGCAAAGCCGCCTGATCACCTGATCAGAACGGCCCTGCATTCATTTCATATTTAGCGATATCCTATAATGATTAATCTCTTTTAAACGCAACTGCTTCAATCTCTACCAGGTAATCAGGATTCGCTAAACCTGCCACTACTACTCCGGATATAACAGGCGGGTTATTTAGTTTCTTTAAAAAGCTTTGTGCTCCTTCAAACCCCTTTCGCAGGTCCTGACCTTGCACAATATAAATCGTCAGTTTAATCAGCTCATCTACACTTGCACCAGCAGCTCTCAAAGCCGTTTCAACATTTTTTAAAGCATGGGCCGTTTGTACCGCGATATCCCCTTTTCCAGTGATCTGCTGATCTTTAGTGATGGCATTTTGTCCACCAATATAAATAGTGCTGCCATTCCCTTTGGTAATGACCGCTTGAGAGAATGCGGGATTTTTTAATAACTCGTCCGGGTTGAGAAATTCTATACTTGAGCTCATAGTTTATTAATTTTATGGATGTTATGGATAAATTCCTACTAACGTCAGGCATTATACCACAAATCAGATACCCCGGGAACCTATAAGTTTAAAGAAGCTTTTTGTAGCGAAATGGGGATAATTTCCCCAAAGCAGACCCACATGCCCAACTACCTCATGACAATTATCCGTTGTTCTAAAAAAAACCTGCACTTTCTCTTGACCCTCCCCTTACGTCATACCCTATATTTGTTCCGAAAGGTATAAACCCAAACGATGGACAACTATTCTGTTAAAAAGCTCTCGAAGCTTGCAGGTGTGAGCGTGCGCACCTTACACCTGTATGATGAGATCGGCTTATTAAAACCTTCTGTCCGTACCGAGGCCAGGTACCGGCTATATGGCGAAAAAGAACTGTTGCGCCTGCAGCAGATACTCTTTTACAGGGAACTCGATTTTCCCCTGAAAGACATCTGTACCATTCTCGATGATCCTGCATTTGATATCGTGCAGGCTTTGGAAGGGCACAGAAAAGCACTGTTGGCCAGGAAGGAAAGGATAAATACATTGGTTGGTACCATTGAAAAAACATTGGTAACACTAAAAAACAACACTATGTTACAGGTAGAGGATTTATACGAAGGCATCCCACGCGAAAAGATGGAAGCCTGGAGAACAGAAGCCATGTCCAAATGGGGCAGGGAAACCATCCTGGAGGTAGAAGATACTTTGCGAAGTTTCAGCAAGCAGGAGATGGAATCCCTGAAAACAGAACTCAATGATATTACCACACGCCTGACAGCCCTCATGTCTGGCGATCCTGCAGGTGATGAGGTGCAGCAATGCATTGCCCGACGCTACCAGATCATCCTCCGGCTCACCGGTGGAAAAATACAATTGGGCAAACTGGAATATTTCAGAAAGTTGGGTGAACTCTATGTAGCAGACAACAGCTATACACCCGTCAATGGATTACCCAGTATGGAGTTGGCGCTTTTTATAAAGGAGGCCACAGAACATTATATAAAGAACCAGGAACAATAAGCCCATAACATCTGGTCATACCTTCAACAATAAGACAGTTCTTTATGAACTGTCTTAATTTCTATATGCAACCCATAGCGTCACGTTGCCATTCAGCCACTCACAGCCGTCCAGGCGTTTGCCTGAAAACACGCCAAAAGAGCCATCCAAAGCATTGTTCCGTTTAAACCGCAGCACGTTTCCCTTGATCGTATAGGCTACTTGTGTGGATGGCACCGGGCCCCAACCCAATTCAGTCGATGAAGTAAAATGTATAGTGACGTTACCAACCCATTTACTACCGGCCACTGCGCCGCCATTTCCGGTAAACCGCTCTGCACTCTGAAGCTGCAAATTCATACCGGCGCCGTATGTAAAGTTAGAAAGAGAATCTGTTTTGAAGGAGGCCGTGATCGTCTGAGCATAATCTTTCAACTTTAATTCCATCCGCGAATTGTCCGAATTGAAAGTATAGCTGCCCGTTCGCAGACCATTCTTCGTTTCGACAACTGCAGAGTCCTTTCCGATAAAGGATAAACTGAATGGCTCTGCCGGATCATACGGCGTTGCCAGGTAAGTCAGGCGGCCAGACCAAATAGTATCGATCAGCGGGTTCGTCTTGTCATTGTCCTTTTTGCTGCAACTTATCCAGCCAACGCAAGTAAACAGGAGTAACAGATATTGTATCAATCGCATGTGCATACTATTTTTAAATTTCGACTCACAGTGGCCCTCGTATACAGGCCCATGCTGATAGTCCGCCCAAAAATAGGTCAACAGTTTTTTGCAACCCGGGATCCCGATCGCCAATTAGCAAGTGGTAGATAGGACGCTGAATTTGTACATCCCGGCCTAGCAGTCGGAACAGGTGTTTTGGCGATCACCTGTGGTTATTACACAATAACTCCCAATATTATGCTCTACTGGGTGAGCCAGGCCATCAATTAAAACTGGTATGATAATATTTATGACAGTCTCCGCAGCCAGGCCCACTAATTTGCAGTCATTATCCACCACGTAAAATTTGATACAATAAATGACTGTCAATACAAACCATCCCGGCAAGATAACCATGATAGGATTAGGATCCATGGGCGGCGCACTCGCCCGTGCACTGCTCTCCAAAGGCTTTGAGGTAACGCCAGTTTGTCCAAAAGTAAACAGTCTGCCGCGCATCGGGACAATGCAGGACAGGGAAAAATTTTTCCCTGTTACTCTTTCGACCTTATTTAATTTCTATTTTTGGCCAATGAAAGAACAACTCACTGCTTTGATCGATAAATTAAAAGACAATGCACTCACATTTAAAGAAGTGCTTACGTTTATAGAAACTTACTATCAGCACCAGCCAACAGCTTTTAAGAATGGAAGCGCTCAGAATGAGGCGACCCAAAATCAGGGGAGTGCGAAGGTGTTTGCTTTCGCTCAACTGAATAATCTAAGCAAGGAAGATACCCTTTACCTGTTTGCAGAACACTATCGGGCAGTTTTAAATGATCCCAATGGCACAGACCACCAAAATATCAGGCAGTTTATGATCCATGGCTGGCCGGGAGTTGTATTTGAAGCACAGCCATAAACAGCTTCATTTATCTTTCAAATTCAAAGTACGACTTTTCACCAGCCACTATAACATAATATTTGAATGTAGAATCGGTGACGGAAATAAGCTGGCCTTTAAAACCTGCGTAGTCGATATCCGTCCCATTTGCGCCGAGTGCCCAGTTCCATGGTCCACCATCTATGCCACATCCGTTGGTGAGTAGGTTGCTTTTGACACCAAAGGTACTGTCAGTGTAAAAAATGTAGTAATCGTCCGTTTGGCACTCCGCAAGAGAATTCTCCATATCCATCACATCCCGCTCCAGAATACCGTTGCCATTCACATCATAGCCGAAGAAAACCGGTACCCAGTTTTTATTCAAAATTAACTTCAGATTCTTCTCCCGCTCCGTTTCCTGGTGGGCATCTCCTTTCTTGCAGGCTATTAAAATACTGGAGATGCATACGATCAGAAGAGCAAGGGCCGTGAGTTTGTTTTTCATGTTGATGACAGGTTAGTCTCAGCAGCAAAGAAAATATTTTTGGAGAGAAGCCCATAGCTACAGATCATATAATTATTACGCTTATACAACGATAAAACACAACTGCTTTTCGAAAATCCCCGAAGACTGATTGTACACTGGTTAAGAACGATTTATAACACAAAGTTCAAGACCAGCCTGGCGCGCCTGCAATCTTTAACAATTTAAATCTCCAGCAAGAATATAATGATCGTTATATTTGCACCGTGAATCAGTCAAAGACAGAAAAAACAAAGGCCCATATCATTGCCTCAACAGCCGAGATCTTTAATAAAAAAGGTTACGCCGGTACGTCTATTACCGACCTTACGAAGGCAACCAACCTTACCAGCGGTAGTATTTATGGAAACTTCGCCAATAAGGAAGAAGTGGCACTGGCGGCTTTCGATTATAACCTCACACGTTTCCGCGAAGTTTTACAGGGAGCAGTTAACAAATACAAATCCTCAAAGGATAAATTGCTGATGTACATCAAAGCCTTTCACAGTTCAGCAAACTCAAAATTTCCTCCGGGCGGATGTCCTATGCTCAACACCCTGGCCGATGCCGATGATACATTTGAGCCACTCCGAAAGAAAGCTGCTGCTGGCATTATGCAATGGAAGCGGGACATTGTAAAGATCATTGAGAACGGCATAGCAGCGGGCGAATTTAAAGCAGACACAGATGCCGGAAAAACAGCGCTGCATATTATCGCTTTATGTGAGTTCGGTATTCTTATGAACAGCGCCACAAAAGGTGCCAGGCAAACCGATGAAATACTGGATATGGCAATGGATGTGGCAAAAAGTATCATGACTACAAAGTAATTTTTTTTTGAAACAAAATATAACGATCATTATTTTCTAATTACTATTTTAAATTTATGAAATATCAAATATTCGGACAGAAATCAGGGTTAAGGGTTTCAACACTCGCACTAGGCACAGGTAATTTTGGAACAGCATGGCCCTTTGGAGCAACCAGGGAAGAATCTAAGCTGGTCTTTGACCGCTATGCGGAGGCAGGAGGTAATTTTATTGATACCGCTGATGGTTACCAGGCGGGGCAGTCAGAATCTTTCCTTAGCGAATTTCTGGCAAGTGAACGGGATAATTTTGTTCTCGGATCCAAATACTCTATGGGTGGCCAGCACATGCAAACAACCGGCAACAGCAGAAAGACCATGATGCGCGCTGTTGAAGAAAGTTTGAAGCGCCTGAAAACCGACAGGCTGGATTTGTATTGGGTTCACCTTTCTGACGGTCAAACTCCGATTGAGGAAATTGTCAGAGGACTGGACGACCTTGTCAGCGCTGGTAAGATCAATTATGCCGGATTCTCCAACTTCCCCGCCTGGCGAATTGCAAACGCGGCATTACTTGCTGACCTAAGGGGATGGGCCCCAATAGTGGGTATACAGGTAGAATACAATCTGATTGAGCGAACAGCAGACAGAGAATTATTACCTATGGCCGAAGCACTTGGGCTCGGTGTTGCGTTTTGGTCACCACTTGCCGGTGGAACCCTTACCGGTAAGTACCGTAAGGCAATCGACCCTGATTCAAGGAGGGCATTATCAGGTGGTTTCCTGGTTAAAGATGAAAAAGGTGAACGTGAAACCCGTATTATTGATCTCCTGGAAACGATAGCTACCGAAAAGGGTAAAAAAGTAATTGATGTTGCGCTGGCCTGGATCCGCCAGAAACATGATGAATCAAGTTTATCCACCGTAACCGTGATTGGCCCACGAAATATTAAACAACTGGATGATAACCTTTCCTCTCTTGATCTTATTTTGACAAAAGATCAGATTGACCAGTTGAATCAGGTCAGCCAGATGAGCCTTGGCTCTCCCCACGAAATTATCGCCACCTCACAGGGTAAGTCTTTTGGCAGAGCGGCAGGCCAGCTTGAGATCAAACATGCTGTAGCATAAAGCCGATGACCGGAAACCCAAATGAGCTCAGCCAGGTGGGTTTCCGGCCAACGATAAAAAGATGTCAGGTAAAACTGACCATTGATACCAATGGTTCACTAAACAAGCTTTTGTTTAATGGCTTTTGAAACAGCTTCCGATTTTGAATGCACATGAAGTTTGTCATAGATATGCGCTACATGCGTGCTGACCGTAGCCACAGAAATAAAACATTCCGACGCTATCATCTTATAGGTCTTCCCTTTTACCAGCAAGGCCAGGATTTCCTTTTCCCTTTCCGATAAAGTAATAAACTCGTTCTTTTCACTGGTGGACTGTTGCCGGATCATTTGCAAAACAAGCATGGCTACAGAACCTGTCATCGGCGCACCACCCAGGCAAGCTTCTTTAATGGCTGCAATGATATTTTGCGGCGCCGTTTTCTTTAACAGGTAGCCACTGGCGCCGGCGCAAATCGCCGCAAAGATCTTATCGTTATCTTCAAAAACAGTCTGGATGAGTACATGTATAGCCGGGTATTTACTTTTGATCAACCCGACTGCCTCTATTCCGGACAGACCAGGCATTTTGATATCCATCAACACCACATCCGGATTAGCCAGCTGCATACTCCGGGCAATGGTATTCGCATCCGCAAATGCACCTGTACAAGTCATTCCTTCAGCATTATTGATCAGTTGCTCCAAACTGTTGCGAAGCGATTTATTGTCTTCAAAAATGGCTACTTTAATTTCCATATGCATTTCAGATAATATTAAGTAAACGCATCCTTCAATATCTTATGCTCACCAGTTCAATTATTTTTAAATCGTAAGCAAACCTCCGTTCCTTTACCCTTTTGCGAGGTTATGTTGAGATCAGCCTGGAGGCCTTGTGCGCGGTTCTTGAGCGAATCCATCCCATTTCCCTCCGGTATATCCATAGCGTCAAATCCAATTCCATTATCACGCACCACTAATTCGATATAACCGTCCTTTTGAATGATCCTGATATCCACCGCAGAAGCCGATGAATACTTTACCATGTTATTGACAGCTTCTTTAAAGAAAAGGTATAGATTTTTACGCTGTGCCATCGACAACCTGGTGGAGGCATTCACATCACAATAAAAATCAAGACCGATATTTTTGGCTTCTGTGATCTCCGCCGCAAACGTGTTCATGCGACGCATGATATTTTCAAACCGGTCATTTGTAGGATTCACCGACCAAACAATGTCCGCCAGCGTCTCCTGCATGCGGCTTGCATTTTCACCAATTGAATCAAGTACCACGGAGGCTTCGGATGGCCTGCCTTTCGTGAGTTCAGTCATGATACGGATACTGCTGAGCGTAGATCCAATATCATCATGAAGGTCATCAGCAATGCTGTTGCGCATATGCTGAACTTCTTTGTCCCTTCTGATCTTTAACAGCATAGCGGCGGCAAGCAGTAAAACGATAAATACCCCTATCAGCGCATATAATTTATACCTGTTATACAAATGGATCTTCTCCGTTTCATCTTGCTGTCTTTTTTCCTGTTCCCGGTACGTGATATCCCGGATAGTTAGCATCCTTTCCCTGTTAAATAAACTATCCTTCCAGGCATAACCAAGCCGCACATATTTCAAAGTGCTGTCAGGCTTTTTTTGTTGATCATAAATAGCCGCCAGCAAGGTTGATGCTTCCAAAAGACTTACCGGGTAAGACCGGGCAATCTTCGCATGAAGCACTTTCCCGCTGAAATAAATGGCAGAGTCAGCCATACCAGTGGCGTAATAAACTTTGGCAAGACCGTTGTATCCCGAAATTGTATTAATTGAAAGCTGATGATTTACCGAATCAGTGAAGCTCTGCCTGAAATAATAAAGCGCCGAATCGTATTGCCCGTTATCCGTGAATCTGCTTCCCAACAAATTGAACGTAGCACTTGTTTGCTTTTGACTTTCGTAGTCGTTTTTATAAAGAGCCTGCCTGGAAACAATCTCTGCGTAGGCATTTCTTGCAAAAAGCATCGCTGAATCAGCCTTTCCAAGGCCCGCATAGATATTTGAGAGCTGAAACCAGATGCCCCACATCTCATCAGTAAACCAACGTTCCGTGATCCGTCGAACCTCCTTCCAGTATTTCAAGCCCGTTTCATATTCTCCCAGCGCATAATAATAGCCGCACATCATAGCATTGGCAACAGCCAGCGGCCGTGGCGTGTTTAACTTTTTTGCCTGCGAAAAAGCTTCAAACACATGTGCCAGTTCCAGGGGATAATTACCCAATATCATCAGAATATTGCTGCAGGCAGTATTTGCCCAAAATTTGCCCGTTTCAAAATGCAAGTCATTGGCCAGTTTGAGTGCCCGGCGGGCATACATAAGAGCAGAATCGGGCGAGCTTAACTGTAAATATTCACTTACTGTAAGCAGCGCATATACCTTATTCGTGTCCGCCTGTTGTTTATGCAATGCCCCTATTGCAGAATCCATCCTTAGCGGTTGTGTAAATACAGCATTTGCATAAAACACACCCACCAGGAGCCAACAACTATAGTTGAAAGCAAATCTGATTTTTGGTTGCATACTATATGAAAGGATCTAACAGTAAGGTAGATAAAATTTATAAGGGCAAACCATAAATCATCAGTTTAGAGGATGTTCCGGCAATAAATTCCGGGATAATTTTATAGAGCAGTTCTGACCGAAGATCCGCATTACCGCATGTAAGTAGCACATTTTAAACAATGCCGCATTCCATTACAACTTATAAAATAGTATTCATGAAAAAGTATCCCTTTGTATGTATGACCATATTCATTGTAGCCGTATCCTATGCACAAAAGAATAGCGACAGCCTTACCAGCGTTTATTCAGCAGGTGAGGACAGCTACAAACAAATGCTGGACTATTCCAGGCCTGGCAAATATCACCAGTTACTGGCAGAACTTGTCGGCGAATGGACATTTAAGGGAAGACATTTTAACTGGGTAGACTCCGTTACGAGCACCATTTCATTAGAGTTTAGCGGATCCATTAAAAGAGAATCATTTGCACATGGACGCTACTTTGTAGTAAACGTTGTTTCCGATGGTAATTTAGAGATGCCCATTCAGGATGGGAAAATGCTGGAAACAAAATTTCATGGCATCGACATTGAAGGTTATGACAATGTGAAAATGAAATTCATAAAAACTTCCATCGGCAATCACCTGAATAGCTGTATTGTTGTATCAGAAGGCACTTATGATTCCACCACGCGCACAATCACATTTGAATCTGAATACTCGCCTGTACCTGCAATGAAAATACAGGACCATTTTCTTTTTATGTTTATCAACAAGGATCATTATAAGTGGGAATATTACCAAAAAGAGAATGGTAAATACAGAAAGGGAAGCGAAATTGATTTTTTGAGAATTAAAAGGCAATAGGATGTCTGAAGAGTTTTCATTAAATTAGGTATCCAAATTTAATACATGAAAACCTTATTCATCGTCGCAGCCGCTTATCTGACCCTGGCAGGCATCGGTTTTATTTTTGTTCCCCAATTATTTGGAAAGGGAGCCGTGCCGGCAGATCCTTCCCCGGCCCTGTTGGAATATCTCCGTGTCTTTGGCAGCCCATTGTTGGGCATTGCAGTGCTCGACTGGACGGCCCGCAATGAACAGCCTTCTACCGCACGAAATGCCATCATCCTCGGCAATATAATTGGGTTTTCAGCTATTGCTGCCCTTGATATTTGGGGACTTTTTCACGGCGCAAGACCTGCTGCCAGGATATTTGTAGCCGTACACAGTTTATTTGCCATCGCCTTTATCCTGGCAGCAAGAAAAAATTGGGTACACAGGGGCTAGACCTGGTTTGATTCGTCCTTGATCACGAAAGCTTTTAATTCAGCCATTTTGCCCTCCTGAAACCGCCACACGTCACAGTACGAATAAAGCGCCTCTTTTCCTTCTTCGTCCTTTAGGCTGATCTTGCCCAGTGCCGTCACATAATCACCCCCCGCAATCAGGTTTTCAACCATAAACTTTGGCGGCTCCACATAATTGGTTGCCATCCACTGTCGCACTGCCTCCTTTCCTTGCAAGACCTTGTCCCCCACAAATGTCCATTCCGTGTTTTCCGTGCAGAAATTAAGAAACCCCTCATTGTCCCCTGCTGTAATAGCCGCGTTGGCCTTTTCCAATATTGCCTTATTATTCTCTGCCATAGGAGTATTGTTTATTTATTAAACAATAGATACTTTAACAAAAGTATGCCTGGGCTCATTCTTCAACATATTTCAAAGCAAATGCCACCCAGTCCTCAACAGAACTGTCCAGATACATATCCGGCTGGATACCAATATTGTCAATAGGGTAATCCGGGAGACGCATTGCCCGGTACGTAGGCATCAATAACTGGTAGCCGGTACATCCAAAATCTATCAGGTAAGCATTGCCAAAATCCAAAGCGCCGTAGCTGGGCGTACCCAGTAGCTTGACCTTTTTGCTCTGCTTGGTGATAAACAAAAAATATTCTGCCGAACTCCCCGTTCCCTTGTCCGCAAGGATAACAATATGTTGCGGACTTTTTGCCACTTTTGGAACTTCCTCTATATAGATCGGTTTAACTGAATCACTGAAGTTCACAAACTTACCCAGGTTCGCTTGTAGCCGCGCTATGTTCTTGTCTATTTCGTCCGTTGGCGCATTTTTATCCAGCGTTTTCTTGTAGGCTTCAAGGTTCCCGATATAGGTCTTCGTTGCCAGAAATTCTGCGGCCGTATTCCTGATGGGTTTTTCGAAAATGTAAGGAAGCAGGTTTTTATAAGCATCTGTCGTTCCTCCCGGATTCCCCCGAACGTCGATGATCAGGTTCTCACTTTCTTCAATCAGGAGCCGGTTCTGCGAAATGAGTTCATTAATTTCTCCGAGATGCTGGTATTCAAAACTTGGCAATTTGAGGATCGATGTTTTGTCAGTTAGCTTTTTAACATAAAAACCCACAAGCTCTTGTAGCTTTTCTTCCAGTTGAGCCTTATTGACAGAGGGTGTGGGAATTTGCCTCACAAGCGCCATGCCCACCGCGTCCAAAAACAGGATGCCTTCCTTGTGTACCCTGTAGCGCCCTTTTCTTTTAGAACGATCACGCAGTAAATATTCAAACGAACCGTCCCCAAACAACTTGAATTTTATATTGCCGGCTTTCCAGCTGGTGGCTTCCGCCTCTATGATAAAACCAGTATAGTCATTTCCAATCCCCTTTTTGATCCCGATCTTGTAACCATCTGTTGACCAAACCCCTTCCAGTACATCCTGCGTTAGCCCGATCTTTTTTTGGAAATCAATAATATCGAAATTCACAGATGTTGCAGCGCCATCCTCGCCCGATGAGAACGGAGATCCGTTAGCCCCCACCCATAAATGCGGATCTTTGAAGAAGTCCGTATATCTTTTCAGCAGTTTTTCACAGGTTCGGCCATCTGCTTTTTGAGCCGCAGTTCTTAACTGTTGTTTTAATGCTGAATAAGGAGCGCTTTCTACCGTCTTAACCGAAAATCCCGGGTATTCCTGCTCCACTTTTGTCACCAGCTTTCCCAATGCCACTGCACAGTTACAACCAGTCTGCTGCGCATAGATCGAAAACGATAACATTGTGAAGCCTAGACAAACTACAAGTCTTTTCATATATGTCTGATAAATGTCACTAAATGGTGATATAATAGCCGGCAAATATAATATATATCACCAATTAGTGATAAAATTCATTATTTTAGATTTGTCGTTAAAAAAATCCCCTTACTTATTATGGAACGAAAAACTATTGAAGGCTCCGTTAGAAACAAGGAAAAGACCAGGCAGAAATTGCTGGCTGCCGTTGGAAAGATATTGAGAACAAAAGGCTTTGCCGCTCTCAAGGTAAACGATATTGCCGCAACGGCAGGTTTGGATAAAAAACTGATCTATAATTATTTTGGGGGTACAGACCAGTTGATTGATGAGTACATCCAATCCCAGGATTTTTGGAGCAATGTGAAAAACGAAGAAGTAAATCTCGAAATAACAGACGGTGGTCAGGAACTTTCTAAAGCCATGCTCCTATCTCAATTTGATTATGTTTATAAAAATAAAGAGCTCCAGAAGATCATTTTATGGGGATTGACCGAAAATAGAAAGTCTATAAAAAAGTTGGCCGACAAAAGAGAGGAAGAGGGAGCTCAGCTATTCGAACATATCGCTGATCCCCATTTTGGCGAAAAAGCCGTACGCTTTCGTGCGATTATGGCCTTGCTTATTTCCGGTATCTACTACCTGGATATTTATGCTACTACAAACAGCAACACCTTTTGCGGCTTGAATCTTAAAAGCAAAGCAGGAAGAGCGGAGATCGAGGAGGCCCTCTCTTTTATTGTTGATCAGGCCTATGCAACAACTCCCTAAGGTCATAACTACTGCCTTCACACCAGTGCTTACAACAACCTGGCCATTAACTCTTCTTTTTTCTGCGGTGATACCTCTACCTCAACCCCATCTACCAGCTCCAGTGCCCCTCCATCACCACGCTTGTATTTAACCACATGATCCAAATTCACAATAACCGATCGGTTCACCCGCATAAAAACATTATTATCCAAAATGTTTTCATATTCCTTCAACGTTTTGCTCACCACAATTTTTTTGCCATCCGCCAGGATAAAAGCACTGTAGTTACTCATAGCCTCGATCCGTATAATATTGGTTTTGTTGACCAGGTGCACGCCTTCGGCGGTGGGCAGCGATATCCGAATACGCGTAGCAGGCTTATCGGGCGGGTTATTATGAAAAGCGGCTTTAGTGGCCAGCTTTTTTTTCAGGCGGTCAATAGCCTGGCGAAGCTCGTCTTCTCCAATAGGTTTCAACAGGTAGTCTACAGCGCTGAGGCGTAATGCCTCTATCGTGTACGTATCGTAAGCCGTAGTGAATATCACTTCGAAATTAAATTCTCCTACCTGCTCCAGGAATTGAAAGGCGTTCATTTCCGGCATCTCTACATCCAGGAAAAGCACGTCAATCGACAATGTCGCCATTTTTTTCAATGCCTCCTTCGGAAGATTGAATATTGAAAGCACCTGCAGTTCTTCTTTAAAATGCTGCAGTTTCTGATTCAGCAGCTTGCTGCCGCGTTCTTCGTCGTCAAGTATCGCTGCTCTTATCATCATTGAAGGAGTTTGCAGTCTAAAGTTCGTGTTTTCTATATTACTACCTGCTCCATCTCTGAAATTTGACAATAAAAGAGCAAACAACTGCTTTAATTTCCGACTGCTTCACACTTCCATCCGATACCCTGGGAGCTCTTTTCTTGCTTTAATCTTTGGTGGCAGCGTGGATACGGCTTTCATCAATCCTCTCTATGCTGGTCTGTAGCAGCATCAGGGGGCCTTTCCCTTCCCATTGGGGTACAACTACGCCCAGCGAGATGCCCTCGCTTGCCGCATCTTCACTCTTCCATCCGATGCCATTGCCGATTACGTAATACGAGTAATGAAGGTTCCTTGGCTCAAATTCATCTTCATAGTGCCACTTGTTGCCTGCTTCAAAAAGAAGTTTTGTATCTCCAACCGCACTTGGAATATAATAGGTGAATACCTTTCCAGCAAATACCGGCGCATCTGAAACCTTCATTATTTCAGCATGGTCAATTTTGCTTTGCGGATCAGTATCGCGTTTATAGTCAGCACCGTATATGCTAACAATACCGTTACCGTCTTTCTTTACATTGAATGTAAAAACAGAGGCGCCATTAGAGTTTACATCATAAACAAACCGGTTGTCCTGGATACTCAAAGGCAATTGCCTTCTCAGGCCGTTCTGGTCCAGTACAGCATTGACATTGCTGCCATCCTTGGTAAAATAAATAACCGAGAGCCGCTGTACCCCCTTGTCAGTGTTAATCGCTACTATATAATGATCCTGCAGGTCTTGTACCGTAACCTTGTTGTTGCTGTCATTTTTCTTACTACAGGAAGTAAGGATGCAGGCGATGACGAGAGTAGTAAATAGAGACTGAAATAGTGGCTTCATGGTTTCTTTTTTCATGATTAGTAAATAGAGGTGTTCAGGTCCGGATAAAGATAGCCGGATGCCCGAGCCTTTTTGATCAGGATGAGCGGTTAAAGGGACTTTGACGAGCGAAGGGGTATTCTTACTTAGCGGCCGTATTTGATAAATCATTACCCCCTTGTTATCTTTGAATAACCGGGACCGCCTTGGTTATTCCTTCATCAATGAATGTATTTTTCTGAAAAAGATAGGCTTTACAGTATGCGCCCTACTGGTTGTTCTTGTTCTGCAGGCGCAATCCCAGGCCCTGACCGATTCCCTGCTGCGGGAATTGCCCCGTGCCAAAGAAGATACCAATAAGGTTAAGCTGCTGAACCAGGTATGTCTTCAGCTAAGCTATAATGAGCCCCAAACAGCCACCCACTACGGCCAGGCCGCCTATACACTTTCAGAAAAACTTCACTGGAAAAAAGGTATGGCAGAAGCTACCCGGTATATTGCCGCCATGAGGGTGGATGCCGCCAATGAAGATTCCGCCTTGTTTTATTTGCAACGGTCGTACCGGCTGTACGAAGAGCTTAACGACACAGCAGGCATGATCGCCAATATCTACAACAAGGGCGCATTTCAGCAACATACAAGCCATTACTCCGAGGCCATGGAGTCCTTTTTTAAGGGGATCGATCTCGCCGGGAGATCGGGCAACAACGCTTTGCTGGCGAAAGGGAACAGCCTGGCAAGCACCGTGCTGGTGCAACAGAAAGATTTTGAAAAGGCCAGGCTATATTCATTAAAGGCCCTGGCCGTGTTCAGAAAAATAAACCACGTTGATGGGGTGCTTGAATGCCTGGAGATGATCGGTTACGGCTATATGATGGACAACAAACTGCCCCAAGCCAAACCTTATTTTATCGAAGCCCTTCAGTTGGCCGGGGCCACCCACAACGATCTTGCCAGGGCAAAGATCTATACCCAACTGGTAACCTATTCAGAGTTCACCAATGAGCCGGCCAACAGGTTGCAATACCTTCAACAATCCCAGGCTATCTGGGATAAAATAGGGCCATCCTCCCTGTATTCTATTGCCAACATAGCGAATATCGGCAACCTTTATCTTGACCTGTACCTGCAACCTGCCCTGCTGGGAAAAATGCCGGATAGCATCAAGAACAACAAAGCCCAATTCCTGCAGATAGCCGAAACCCAGGTGCAAAAAGCTATTCAGCTCAGCAAAAAAGAAAACAACCCCGACCTGCTTTTGCAACTCCACCGGTTAAATGCCCAGGTATTCGAAGCCGGGGGAAAATACAAAGAGGCCCTTGAGAATTTCAAACGCTATGAACAATTACATGATTCCATGTTTTCACAGGAGAGCAAGAATAAAATTGCATCCATCGAAGTAAATAAAGAATTGCAGTTAAAGGATAAAACGATAGCCCTTAACAAAGCCCGCAACAGGCAGGTATGGCTATATGTGGCACTTTCGTTTTCCCTGTTGATCATCCTGTCAGCATATTTTATCAACAGGGATCGCGTCAGGCAACTGAATGTAAGAAATGCATTGCAACAGCGCGAGGCCGAACAAACGCAGAAAAACCTGGTTTACCAAAATCAGTTAACACAAAGCGAACTGAAAGCCATTCGTGCTCAAATGAATCCTCATTTCTTTTTTAATGTGCTCAACTCCATAGAGTCCTATATCATGGAAAATGATGCCGCCACCGCAAGCCGCCTCCTGCAGAAGTTTGCGTTGTTGTGCAGACTGATCCTGGAGAATTCCACCCAACCATTGGTCAATGCCGAAAGAGAATGGAAAGCACTTCAGCTCTATGTCGAACTGGAAGCTGAGCGTTTCAGCCATCAGTTCTCCTATGTTTTTGAAAAACACGACCAGTTGAGACTATCGAAAATACTTATTCCCCCTATGATGGTACAGCCGCTCCTGGAAAATGCCATCCATCATGGGTTACGCCATGCCGGGGGAACCGGTCGTTATTTAAAGGTCTCCGTCAGCCAGTTGGGCGAAACCCTGGTCTTTGTGATCAAAGACAATGGCATAGGGCTGGCAGCGGCATCAAAACGGGAAAAGGACTTTTCAGGCAAGGAAAAATCACTGGGACTTTCCATGATAAATGAACGTATAACCAGTATAAATCATTCACAGGGAAAGGAAATTGCCTCTTTTTCCCTCTCCGAAAATACCGGGGCCCCGGAATCCGAGGTGATTGCCACACTTGTGCTACCGGTTTTTCCCCTGCAGGATGCATAGCGCATGCCTTTAAAATGAAATTTATCGCCCCCCCATTAAAACAATAGCCCTTAATTCCGGCCATCCTGGTCTTAGTAACCGTTACACTATCTCTACTTTTTCACCACCTTCACACTTTCATTACCATAATGTAAAATATACATGCCTGGAGCCAGACTGCTTATGTCTGCATCCGTTTGTATGGTGCCTGCCGATACTGACTGCACCAAAACTTTAAGACCAGAAATGTCATACAATTGCAAGGCATCCTGCCCGGAGGCCGCTCGCGGTAATTGTATGTGCAGTGTCGATCTTACAGGATTGGGAAATACCTTCAGCGCACCACCCTGCCCGTTGAATGACAACAACCGTATTTGCGAGTAGGTTATTTCGCCATCCTGATCCACCTGTGCCAGACGGTAATAGTTGTTGCCTGTAAGCGGTGCAGCATCTGTAAAGTCGTAATTCTGCGCAAGGCCCGTAGAGCCCTGACCTTGTATACGGCCGATTTTTGTAAACGATCTCCCATCAGCCGACCGTTCAATATCAAAGTGGTCGTTATCCAATTCCGATACAGTCCTCCATTGCAGCTGCGCAGTATTGTTTATCGCTTTTACCGTGAATGATTGCAGCGTAACGGGAAGAACGGACCCGGTCCTCATGATAAAAAAATTGCTGAAATCGCTGATTGCTACTTCAATGTAATAGCCCGAAATTTCCGTCACATTTCCAACCATGTTTTCAATTGTCCCCCAGGTGGTGGGTTGCAAGCCCTGATCGTTTGTGGTAGCAGTATACATTGGAGGCGCGACACCATTTGAGGGTTGTTTGATCACCGTCAAATCGCCGGGGTCATGAATAGAAGCATCGTGAGCTTTCAGCGAATCGAACTCCGCTTTAGTGAATATAAGGCGTACATGAATGGAAGCGCCTGGCGGGTGGTTGGTTACGCTGATGGTATAGTTGCGGTCCAGATAGGCATGACCATTCGTGGTACGTGGCGGCTGATTGTAGAAATCGTAGGTGGATACCGACACCGTTCCCAAATTATAATCGTCCTTTATAGCCACCACAGGTGTAGCAGCGTTGCTCTGTCCTCCGGAAACCGCTACCTGGAATAGTGTCCAGGCATTGCTGCTACCAATAAGCGACTGCGGATTGCTTTGGGCGAAGTTTCTGCCGGGAACCGTAGCATTGGCAGGCAGGATCGTTAGTTGGGTTTTGAGTAAGGGCGGCTGGTAATTGGGTTTCAGCAGGCTGTCGAGGTGGCGCATGTACACATTTTCTCCCGTGTACCCGTCGGGCGTTTTCCGCCCGTCGCTCCACGCAACTACTGCCTTGCCTCCGGCATCCATGTACAGGAAGGGAGAAGAGGCATAATAATAAGAACCGCTGACGCCACCCGAGTTAAGCGGCATGCCCAGCGCACCCCACCGCAATTTGCCACCTTCTTCTACCGGGCTGGCTTTTACATAATCACGGCCATTGGGACCTACATAATAGAATGTTGCATTGCCCGCTCCATCACCGGCAAAATAAGCAAAACGGTCATAACCGTTGCCCGTACCGATGATAATGCCTGTGTCTGAAGCTGTATTTATTTTCACGGCAAAGGAATCGGCGCTCTCACGGATAACTTTTGCCTCCTGGTAATAAAAAGGAGAAGGGCCGCTGCCAGACAACTGCCCGTTTACGGAGGTTATCAAAAAAGCCCGGTTGCCCGACCCTGTGAGGGAATAATCATAAAAATAGCTGGCACTGGAAGGCGCTATCAAAGTGTCAATATCACTTACGCCGTCATTCAGCTTGTTCATCCCGGCAGGACCCACCGGGTTATAAGAAAGCTGCGGGAACAGCGTATCCGTGCTAAGCTGGTAAGGCACGCTGTCGTATTTTTCAATGACCCGCACTGTTCCCAGGGTGGCCCAGTTCGTAGTTTTTGAATTGATATAATTGCGCTCATTCCAGGTTACCAGCAAGGCGTTGATATTGCCTTCGGTAGTCAACACCGCGGCATTTATTTTTTCAACGCCATATACAGGCAACGATTTAAGAGCCGCAAAGCCCTGGTTATTTATATGGTAATCCGTATATACGTATTCTACAATAATGGGATCCTGACCGGGCGGAACCGGATCGTTGACAAGAACCTTGCAAGTGATTGTCTGATGATAGGTACTGAGCTGGTAAACCGTTACCACCGTATCTTTTTTGTAAAAGAATTCACGCCTCTCCGACCACCGGTCATTATCTAAATTAACCCTCACATCTTTTATCACGTGACAGTCTTTTTTTACCCTGGCAAGCCGGTTAAGCGCGGGATAATCCTCTTCCGAATTTGTTTTTAGCGCCATTACCACCCCGCACCCGCCTTGTCCATCGGGGAAAATAAAAAAAGACTTCGCCTCGATATAAGATATAGGGTCGAAAGTGGTGTACAGGCCGCATTTACCCGGACCCGATTGGGAGACCAGCTTTTTATACTCATGCATCGCGCCGCCGCCATATCTTTTTAGCGTACCGCCTTCATCCTTATAACAATATGCCATTACGTGGTTATAGCCATTATTACTGCGACCCAGGTATCCGATGAAAAAGCCACCGTTACCGTCGGCTATCAGTTGAGGCTTTGTGTATCCTTGGGTCGGGCCGGTAGGAATGGCAAGCCCATACCCGTCACTGGCAAAAACACGGCTGCCATCGCTGCGCACATGCTGCACAAATACGCCGTAACCACTGATGGGACTTGCCAGATAAACCTGCCAGGTAATATAAAAACCGCCGTTGCCATCACAGGCGGCATGGGGTACGCTTTGGTAATTGGTGTAGCCGGAAGCGCCATTACTGATATTGGAATATTGCTGGTCAGGCGCATCTCCTGTAACAACGGGAACGCCATTGGTGGCCCAAAGACTGTGCCCGTCCTTATCGTATTTCTGGGCGTAAATGTCGCTATTGCCATTGGCATTGCGGAAATCCTCCCATATCACAAAATAGCCACCGTCCGGGTCGCTTTTAATAACCAATGGGTTTTTCTGATCGCTGGCAGCCCGCGCAACAGACATATCCAGCGAGTCGTAAAACAGGTTGGTGGTATTGCTCCACTGGGCTTGTAACCCTGCACTCAACATCAGTAAAAACGAAAGTGTAAAAAATAACTTCATGGCTAATTGATTGGAATACATGTTAACAGCATGGTCTGACACTGGCAGCAAGCTCAAAAATATTCTTTGAAAAGGTATTTATTAAACACATCTAGCAACTGGTGGCTTTCAATGAATATCTGGTATATACGTCGACGCTTGGGTGCTTAGTGATTTCTAATGAATAAGGTGGGCCACCGCTAACATTGTCTTTATGTAAATAGTCTGCTGAAAGCTCCAAACATGGGGGCTCGCCTTCCTCCACAATCTCTCGCATTTCTTCATGCCAGTATCTTCCAGTTGTCCAAACATATCCTTCAAAAGCTTTCTACATGTTTATTTGATTATTAATTGTCGGAATTAGACAAGGAACCAACAAACCAACCTGATCCGTAGCTGAAATGCTCTTAAGCCACCAGCCAGAAAAGGAGTACTTTATCTCTTGCCTTTTTTCTAAATAAGGCATTGACAATTAGTCATTAATGCTAGTGTCAAAAAACTCAAATAAGCAAAATCCCCGCACTGCTGTATCTTGAAGGCAATTACTGTTTATGAGAAAGCCCGCCCTGCTCCTGCTGCTATCCTTCCTGCACTTGATTATTTATGCCCAGACTCCAGGCATTGCCCTGATGAAACGGCATGGTGGTTCCCAGGAAGACCGCTATGGAGGCATAACAAGACTAAACAATGGAAATTATATCTGCGCAGGATATACTTACTCCACCAATGGACAAGGTGTCGGAAATCATGGCAACAGTGACTTTATGATTAACTGCATCACAGAAAAAGGCCAACTGCTCTGGTCAAAAGTCCTTGGAGGAAGCATTAATGAGGGGTTTGCTACTGCCGGCAATACAGAAGCAGTTTCCCCGACTGCCGACGGCGGCTTTTTCTTTGGCGGTGCAGTTTCTTCTTCTGATGGAGATGTACCATTACTCAAAGGAAGTTACGATGCATTCATCGCCAGGTTTGATAAAGACGGTAACATTCTCTGGAAAAAAACGTATGGCAGCAGTCAGACAGAGTTCTTATCCGCCGTTGCGGCTACACCTGATGGTGGCTGCATCTTCTCTGCCAGTAGTGGAGGCAGCAGCGACGGAGATGTACCTGCTGGCCACGGAACCGGGAAGACAGATGTTTGGATAGTCAAACTAGGAGCGACAGGCAATATTGAGTGGAGCCGGCTGTATGGAGGAAGTGCCATTGAAACTGCTACCGATATTATCACTACTGCCGACGGCAACTATGTCTTTACCGCCGATGCCCAGTCTTCCGATGGAGATCTGACCGGTATTGCACCAACTGGCGTGAACAGGGCCACCGACCTGTGGATCGTTAAGATCAATGCTACCGGCGGTATTGTCTGGCAAAAAGATATAGGCGGTTCTGACGATGATGACGGCGCCCGCATCATACAGGCTTCGTCCGGTGACTACTACGTGACTGCCGCTTCCCGGTCAGCAGATAGAGACTTCATCAGCAATACCGGTCTCTACGATATCGTACTTATAAAATTGACCAATACCGGAACCACAACCTACATCAAAAACTTCGGTGGCCTGGCCTGGGACACTGGTGTGGACCTCACAGAAGCGGCTGATGGCAATATCGTCATCGCAGCTTTATCCTACTCTACACAGATCGGTGGGTTTGCCGTTCCTTCCAGAGGAGGTAGCGACATTGTACTGGTAAAGGCCGACAAAAGCAGCGGTGTTCCCGTCTGGGCAGTAAGCATGGGTGGTAGCCAGGGTGATTTTCCCCGGGCTATTATGCCTTCTGCGGATGGAGGGCTTATTATTGCCGGCCAAACAGCTTCCACCGATGGCGATTTTTCAGCCGGAGCATTGGGAGGAGATGACGCCATATTTATTAAGATGGCCGCTTTCAATGCTATCAAGGGTGCAGTTTTTTACGATTACAATGGTAACGGTACCAAAGAAAGCAATGAGCCCTACGTGCAGAATATTAAGGTAACCTCAGTAAAAAGAGATGCCTACAGCGTCACCGGATATTCTGATAACGGCAATTATTTTAATGAGGTCGATACCGGCACCTTTGTTACCAAACCCAGGTTGTTTAATGACAGCTATTATACAGTGGTCCCCGATTCCTTCACCACTACTTTTCCTACATACTACGGCAGCGTCGTCAGGAATTTCGGTATTAAACCTATACCCGGCAAAAGAGACCTGCGGAGCGTACTCGTTGGCGTGAACCCTGCCCGGGCAGGGCGGGCCAGTTATTACCGCCTCATCTGTTATAATGCAGGTACCGATACAGTGACCAGTGGCGCCGTTACTTTTATCAAAGATGCCCGTACCAGTTTCGTGTCTTCCCTTCCCGTTCAAAGTGCTGTTACTGGCGATACCATCACCTGGCAGTACAGCAATTTTAAGCCACTGGACACCCTCGTATTTGATATTACTTTAAATGTGGCGACCTCTGTAGTATTTAATGACCGGCTTGCCTATAGGTCCCAGATCGGGCCCCTCGCCGGTGATTTACAACCCGGCAATAATATTTACCTTTTATACCACATGGTAATAGGTTCGTTTGACCCGAATGATAAGAACGAAGCCCATGCAGATCTATATTCATCTACCGACCTGAACAATAAGGAGTGGTTAACCTATACAGTCCGGTTTCAAAATACCGGTACAGATACAGCCTTTAATATCGAGGTGAAGGATACCCTTGAAACCAAACTCGATCCCTCCTCCCTCGAACTACTCGCCACCAGCCATAAAGCAAAATTCACCCTCGTCAACAACATAGCCACCTGGAAATTCGATAATATACTGTTGCCCGATAGTAATATCAATGAAAAAGCCAGCCATGGCTTTATTCTGTACCGGGTTAAGCCATCATCGGCTGTTCGTATAAACGATACCATCCGAAACAGCGCTTCTATCTACTTCGACTATAACGCTCCTGTCAAAACCAATACCTACCTCACCATCATCCGGCTACCCGTTCCGCCACAGCCATTAACCAGTACCGTTAACCCCAACTATTGCAGCAGCGTTCCTTCCTTCAAAGTAAAGGTCATGAATATACCTTCAGCCGAGTATCAGGCCAGTGTAGTTGTGAAACTGGATAATACCCAGGTCACCGTTGCGACAGACAGTACAGTAAATATTACCCCATCCACCCTAAGTGCGGGACAACACAGTTTGCTCATTACGTTCGGCAATACGACTACCCAGGTCACTACCTCCCATAACTTTACCATTACAAGCTCCGTAACGCCAGACGTTTCTGTGAGCAGTAATATTGATCTTGTCACCAATCTGCAAGACCCTGTGGTACTTACTGCCCGGCCCGAACTGGGAGGAGGAAAGACGCCCGTGTATGCCTTTTCCAAAGAGCGCAATTTCACGACTCTTCTTCAGGCCGAGAGTGTCCAGGCCACCATCAGCATACGCCCCGAGTCCTTGACTGTTGGCAGTAACTGGTTGTATGTGCGCATGAAGTCCAGCGATACCTGTGCCCTTACTGGTACTGCCGTTGACAGTATACAAATTAATAGGAGCCCGGTTACCGGCATACAAGACCCATCCAGGCCAGGGGTGGTGATCACTGCCATGCCCAATCCGTTCCGGCAATCACTGTTGTTAACGGGGCTTAATCCTGCGACCGCCACCACTATCCGGATTTACAGCGGAGAAGGGCAGCTGGTGTATCATGTTGTTTCCAAAGGAACTTCCTCAAAAACAATCAGGTTGCAGGTCTCCGGCGGTATTTATTATATGTCACTTTCCAATGAAAAAGGTCATGTGTTGGGTGCCATGAAGGTGGTGGCGGAGTAAAGCGCGGTAAACTATTATGGCTAGTAGGTAATTGCCTTACTGAAATTAAAAAAGCCATAATGCTTACAACATTATGGCTCTCTCGTGGAGTTGGGGAGACAGGGATCGAACCTTTAGCGCCTTTTTTGAGGGTTATCAGGGATGTATTACAAGAATCAGGCAAAAAGTAAAACAAATACGGTTTATAGTCCGGATGTCTTGCCGTTCACAATCCGTACGGTGTACTCAAACATTTATTCATTTTACTTCATAATTGTATTGAATTATTGGCAATTTCATAACTCTTTACTCAACACTTTGTAGTGAAACGATTGAGTAAACTTATTGACTTCTAACCTTTTTTCGAACTCCTTCATTAACCTTTTTAACGGTTTTATTTCGATACAAAATCTTACTATTGCCCGAAAAGTGTCCTTATCGGTGACTACTTCCGCAAATACAATCGGATCAAGATCATACCTTCTAACGTGGTTGATAAGGGCCCTCCTGAGAAATTCACATTTGTCCCATTCAGGGATTGCAAACCGGTCTTTCCACCACATATTAAAGAAATCTAGCTCTATTAGATCTAATAATTCTTTGGCTACAGTTGAGTGAAAACGTTGCCAGGTTCTCGGTTCGCACTGATTTTTATGTAAGTTATCATGCAAAGGTTGAAAAACTTGTGTCAACAACTGGATACTAGGCCCTATTGTTCCAGAAAGAATTGTGGTAATAAAATAAGTATACACACCTGTCAATTCTATGATTAAATTACTACTCTTAGAAATCTCAATAAATTTCTGTAATACATCCTGTTTGACTCCTTTCCAATCATGACTTGTGGGAGATACGGTATTGGGAATAATGGTAAGCAAACACACATTAAATTTTCGGTACCTAATTAGTGCATCGAAAGTTTCCGGAAGATTTTGAGTGAGTAAATATTGCCAGTCTGCAGCAGGAAACTGATTGTTTTGTTCAATCCATTGTATGATTATTTTAATCACATCTGTTTTTAACGCGGCGTAAATCTCTTGAACAAAGTGAACATTATGGGAAGTTAATAGCACGGGGATCAATTCCTTCCAGTTTGTCATTGGGTCTGCTATTAGCCTGTTCATCCAGGTTCTCTGCACTTCAATGCCACAATTCCATATTATCTCGTTTAGATAAAAATCGGGACTATTTTCAAGAAGTGAATCAATAGCTGAACTATAAATGCCAATCTCTTCTATCCACTTCGAAGGATCAATACTAGATAAAATCAGACCAAGTTCGACCTTTGCCATCTTTGAATTTAATTGTCCAAGCAAAATCTTGAACTCATCTTTGCTTAGGCTACCTCCATTCTCAATTTCTTTAAAGAGAAGAGAAAAATTCCAAACAATTCCATCGAAGGTTTTATCAGTTAGTAAAACTGAAAGAAGATCAACACGTTTCAGTGGGTCTGATTTCCAAACTGAATTAAACAATGTTAATTTAAGTTGTCTGGCATTGTCAGGTTCCTGAAAATAAGTACTCAAAAAGGTTAATACTTCCGCACTTTTTGTATTTATTTTGGGTAACAACAATGCAGCCTTAACAAGCGGTACAAAGCTTGTCTTTTCTGGTTTAATGTCATTGCCTTCTTTGTTTAGAAATGTCCACCAAGAGGACAAACTAAGTGTCTTATAAACGCCAAGCCATTGTTCTCCGCAAGATTGATTTTGAAGATCTACAATTTCGAACTTTCCCTTTTCTCTAATATTTAAACTACTCTCCCGTTTATATGGCATCACTTGAAGGTCAAAAGATGCTTCATTTGAAAGCTTCCTTGGTAAAATAGCCCCTGTAGAAAAGCTGAAAATTCGTTTCAACCTAGGCCATTGATACATCCAAATGTTAAAAAAATCTAGTTCGTAACTTATCGAATTGTCAGCCAGAACAATAAGTGGCTTATCACTACTATACAAAAAACAAGAAATAGTATAAAAATCATCTGTTAGTTCTATTTCTTCAGGAACATCATTAGAAAATACAACTTCAAATGGTAGGTTATATTCGCTGACTTCCGGAAAAGCAGGTCGTTTAAATAGTGACAAAAGCTCCTTTGGATTGTTAATTGCCGAAAGTGATGTAAGCTCAATTAGCAAAGTATGCGACCAAACGCAACCAGGACGTGGCATTTCTTCTGCATACCATGTCTTTGTAAAAGCGTAAAATTTGCTGGATTTTATCGGATATGCTGAAACATAATCGCTGAACTTATTTTCTTTTCCCGATCCCGAATAATCTGTAAGAATAAGCAGATCTCTTTTTTCCACATTAGAAAGCTCTATGGAACTTCCTAATAAGGTATGCCCTTCTTTATAGCCGTGTAATGTTTGATGTATAACTATATTTTTGCTATTATTCATCTTGTAATCAACCATTCAATTGGTGCGCATATATTGTTGTGGACCGTTGCTTCCTCCTGAACCTTGAATCTATCTCCTGGATCATCAAACTTCAAAATTTCATCTTTGGAATCAGGCTCTGTAAAGTTTCCGCCCTGCGCACTAATTCCAAATACGTTCAAATCAAATAGAGATTGATTCGTTTTTAAATATTGAAATAATAAAGGCATATTCTGTTCAATCCATTGCCAGGGAGTTATATCTGGCGAAGCTTTTTTGACAAAATCCCACGCTGAGATGATAATTGCAACCGGGAGTTTCTCGAAATCAAGCATTTGAGTATGATAAAAAAGAAGATCACACAAGATTATTTGCGTGGGCACTTCTTCTTTGTCAAAGTTCTTAGCTTCTGTACTATTTGTTGGCGCGGCTACCTTATAATCGTCGGCACCCTCGTCAGTTTCTTCTAACAAAAAAAAGCTTTTTACGATATCGTCGATCAACACATGCGGCTTGATTTTCGTGGGATTAATAAAAAGTATAATTCCTTCAGAACTGTCAGCTTCTTCCTTATACCCAACTTCCCAAAGTCGATCGGTGAATTGTTGCAAGTAAGATTCTCCGGTCATATCTGGTATATGCAAATCTATGGTCATGCCGTTTTCGATATGAAGCAAGTGCAACTGCACTTCTTTGAATGAATTGCTTGGCTCATTTTTGGTTCTGATAGGCGTCTCGCACTGAAGCCATCTATCGGTGATTCGGTTAAGATATGCAGCATTAGCCGAAGGTTTGCGCTCCTTCATTTTTCTGCCAACAATTTCATTAGTAGCATAATAGTAAAGTCCAGCCAAAAAGGAAGTTTTGCCTGCTTCCGGCAAACCCATTATTATTATTTTCTTTGCCTGGTCACTCATAACTGAGAATATTTAAACTTTTGAAATTCCCTCGACTCGCCGGTCAACTCATATTCAGTTGCGAAATCCACTTGTTTGGGATTACTTATACATAGATCAAGAAATGCTTCCAAGCCAGAGCCTGCGGGGAATGTTGGGTTAGTAGACCTAGACGCCACTCTGATGACACTCTTCAGGATTTGAGGAAACATTGTTCGTAAAGGTTCAATTAAAAAACCTTCCACTTCAGTTTCCTTTTTTGTTTGGTTAATTTTATCCCATTTAGATACGACGAGATGTATTCCTTTGTTCATATCAATCATGTCATTATGCTTGGCACGCTCAATAAACTTGATTATATTCTTTTTAACCGGGAGCCGTTTACCTGCATCCAACAGTAATTCACCATCAGCAATTATTATGATATGATCTGCACGCTTCATTACAGTCAATGATTGCATATCCTCATCAGTGTCCCTAGCATCTCGAAACCTCTCACCATTTACGTCAGCGAATAAAATGTGATTATGAGCTGCGTCGTAATCTTGTACACACATTTCCAAATGCAAATAGGAAAACGTTTTTGTATTCGTACGCTCATTTTTTGAAACTAAATTGAGGGATTTACATCTGGCTAAATGGGCCCTGCTTTCAAAGCCGATGGGAGTGCGTGTTCCTGCAAAAATGTATTTGCCCAATCTGCCTTTGTAAAATCTATCAAGGATAGAAGCATATAGGGTCGATTTACCACTTTCGGGTTCACCAACCAGTAAAATCAAACTTGTTCGATACCTGCTAGTGATTTGCTTCAAGGATTCTTCCGAAATATCCTCGCCTTCAAAAGGAAGTTGAAATAATTCATCTTCCTCTTCTGGCTTATCTACAGTGACATCTTCATTGTCGGGTATAACGCCTATAGGTTCTTCTTTGGGATTAGTTGGATTCTCCATTATACATTTTGTTGAGTAAGAGTTCTTGGTATAGATTGAGACAAAGATCGGATGCCGAATAAACTGCCTCTGCAGACAATTTGGTTTGCGCTGAAAATACGACAGGCCATTCCGGCATACCAAAATTTTTACACATGGAAATCGAAGTCAGTATAGGACAAATTGCCGTCAAATCAGGATTTATTTCCGGTATTGCAGAATCAATGTTTTCAATATTTGTGCACACACTATTAATTGCAGTCGACAATTGAACGTTTTCCTCCGATTTTGCAGAGGTTAATGAAAATGCCTTAGACATTAAGTTTGAAATTTTGCCAGTACCAGGCAGTTGAGTAATCAAACCAAATAAATCGAAAGCTACTAAAATTGGCAAATCAATAGCATTTACTTCGTTCAATTTCTTTCCTGCCAGATTACTTAATCCAGTAAAAATGTACCAAAGCATATTAGATTCTTCAGCCACAATCTTGCAATTTCTAGTTATGTCATCTATCTGAGTTATAGCTGAATTTAATTTTGTTATATTAATTTTGAGCTCTTTCACTATTATGTTAATACCTGCTTCTACTGCTTTTGTGTATTCCATAAAACTTGCAGCAGTAGGAGCCTCTCCTGAGGTTACCGACTTTACCACTACTTTTGTTAAAGCAACGTCCGACTGAGTACCAATTTCTTCCAATTCAACATTTCGGTTCACTTCACAGATATCAATCCATCCTTTATACGCAATATCATAGAGGGGAGTCAAAATTTGCTCTTTGGAAATTCTGGATGTTACAAGTACACCTAAAGCGATAAAGGCACTCGTTTGTTGATATCCCTTTTCAATTTCCTCGGCTAATGCGCAACCGATTAAAAATCTTAACAAATGATCACATTTAACAGGCAAGAGATTATCATGCTCTTTAAAGAGATTCCAGAACTGTTGATAACCTTCCTCATGGTCCTTGACAATTCCTGCGTACACTTTAACTCCGGTAATCCAAAATTGATAAGAATCACTTTCAAGTATTTTGTCAATACCCTTTCTATACTTTAATAATTGCTCCGGAGTTTCGGATGCCTTAATTGCCGATCCATACCAATCGGGAAAATAATCTTTTGCAGAATGATTCATTAATTAACTTTTAAATGGGTTAGGGTCTATACTTGGATCTGTAAATAGTTTAATCCAAAGTTCACTTAGCTTACCTTGCTCCTTTGCTCTTACTAAAAATTTGGCACATAGGTCGTCTATACCAGGTGAAGTTTGGCTTTCACCCTCGTAAATAATATCAAGTTCCTTTGCAATGATAAATCTCTGTTCCAAAGAAAGAGAGAAAAATGCTTGCACTATCTTCATTCCTGGTTTCATATTGTTAGTGAAATCTGGTATAGCCGGGATTAATCCATTTGACAATTCATTTTTGTCGCGCTTCAAACGCTCAAGTAAATTCTCGTTCTTCGTTTTAACTTTCAACGGTTCCCCCAATTCAGGCTTCACCTTAATCCATTCACCTTTAAGTCTCTTAATTAGGTTTTCCTTTTGTTCACTCGAAGTCAAGTTGTAATATAGAAAGCCTTGCAAGGGTTCAGGAATGAATTTTGAATCATCAGTGTCGAAGATTATTGGTATAAATTTATTATTCTTCCCACTCGCTTGATAGAGTTCATTGTAAAGAAGAATGGATTCAAAGATGACACCCTTACCTTTTCCTTCCTCCTCCTTTCCATGGCAGCGCCTTAGATAAACTTCAGTAGCTAAGACTAATACAAAATCACTTTCCCTAACGTTGTCAGCCATCCATTTCGGAAATCCATTTTGGGGATTTCCAGCTTCTATGTATTGATCCAGCTGACAATCTATATAATGGGAACATAATTCGTTGGCAAAATTCAAAACAAGTTCATCAAATATATCTCCTAATCTAGCATAGCTGATGAAGACCTTTGGAATATCATTTGTCATTCGGCTTAAGGGTGTTTTATTAAATATGGCTGCATCTATAAATTTCCAATATTGTCTGTAACGAAATTTCTTATCATTACACAGGGTATAATAAAGGGCTTCTTATGGATATTGATTTCAACCTTTTGGCCATTTACTTTGTAAGCACCTTTGAAGAGACCTCCTACAGCTGTAAAAGTAAATGTTCCACCTTCTTCAGAACCTGTAATTTCAACATTATGGTTCTTTGAAATATTTTGGACTTTAAGCCACAAATTTGAGATACTTCCTGGGTAAATAGTTTCGATCCTACAGTTCATACAAAACATATAGTTAAATATATTAAAAAAAATAATAAAAGCCAGATATTTTTGAAAGTATAGTCTGCGATAACCGTTAAGATCATATGTAATTTTTATATATAGCCTTAACCAAACGACCGACAATTAATTTAGCCTTGTTTCTACTCTGCTCATTTAATGTCCCATTTTCCATCATACTTACGGTATACTGCACTTGTATTTTTTCGCTTATAGGCCCCACTTAAAGAAAGTCAAAAGCAATTACATTATTTACTTTACTTTGATACGAATAACTGAAAGTGAATAGGCTGGTAAGATTAGATTCAAGGGTTTATCACCTATTTTCGTTGATGTGGTCACCGGTATAAGATTGTCCATAACTATGGTGTTTTCAGCTTGACTGTCATTACCAGATCAAACAGAAACTTACGAAAGATGGTGTGCAGATCTTACCAACCTAAAATCCAACCTGAAAAGCCAGATACAAATGCTTTCTTCCGACGAGGATGATATTTATCTTTTGCTACAAAAGAACCTCCTGGGCCTGACTGATTTAAAATATGTTTTTGAAAAAGCCTCTTTAACCAAGAAACAAGAGTTGATCAGAAAGGGGTTCGATCAGAATCTTTACTACCAAAATGGCGTCTATTGAACCCCGACGATCTTAAAACAGTTGAACCATAACTGGCTGATAATGAGGGATGAAAACCTACTAATTATTGATGAAAATAAAAAAGGGGACCGTAAAGTCCCCTTAAGTGGAGTCGAGGGGACTCGAACCCCTGTCCAAACATATCCTTCAAAAGCTTTCTACATGTTTATTTGATTATTAATTGTCGGGATTAGGCAGGGAACCAACAAACCAACCTGATCCGTAGCTGAATAGTCTTAAGCCACCGGCACAGCCTTCGGTAGCAGCAATCTGTATTTGTTTTTAAGTCGGCGGCGGGGCGTGGTAACAGACCAACCGGCCCGGCGGCCCTAATGACTATCTAATCACTGATTAGGCAGCCATGGCATACTGAGTATTGCCATTTGAGTTTTGAATATTCAGATTTACGTGCTAATTATCCAACGCACGACATGCTTATACTTTCAAAGATCTACGCTGTCAAAACCAATACGACCCCATAACTTCTTAAGGATCATTTCCTGGCGCCCCGGTAGCCTCACAGCCCTCCGGTTGCCAGCTTGTTCCATCAGAAGGGTTACAAATATAATGCAAATCCACCGAAGACCGACAAATTAGCAGCCCCTTACCTCCCCGTCCACGCACACCGGTTCCCAGCTCATTGCCCGTAATGCCTGCTACCTTTCCTCCTGCCCCGATGTTCCCGACGAATGTCGGGACCTTGTTGCCCCGTTGCCTTCTCCCTCCCACACCATCCCGGCCACGCTTCCTGCGCCGCCCCACAGCCTTTCTAATCCCTTCAATACCCTCCGGCGCACATCCACCCACATCCAAAGACACCACCTCCAATACAGCCCCAGGCTCCTCTACCAAACACTCCATTCCACCCCCTATCCCCACTTCTATTGTCCCTTTCTCCCCCATGCCTGCTTGCCCTAATGCTTCTTTGTCTTCCAACCCCTCGTTGCCTTGATGCCTTGTTGCCTCGTTGCCTCCTAAAGCCCCTCCCTCGTTGCCTCGATGCCTTGTTGCCTCGTTGCCTTCTAAAGCCTCAATGCCTACCTTCACCGCCTCCAATATCCGCATCGCCCCACCCCGCAACAACTCCTCCTTTCCATCCTCCAATCGATACAACTGAATACCCAACACCTGTACCAACACCTCACCCTCACCGGCTTTCAATTGATGCTCCAGGCAAATAGCCCCCGGCGTCTTCTTCCGCAAGGGCAACAGCTCACTCTCCTTTACATCGTTCCGGTAACTCCGTTTCCTGAAATCGATCGCCGCCCCGCCCGACACAATACGAAAATGCGTCGCCTCCCTGGGAAATCCCTTTTTCTTCCGCGCAATAAAAGCAGGTACCTCCACCTTCATTATACCCGTCCCGGCATCCAGCTCATGAGTAATGCCTGGCGGAAGCGCATTGGCCAGCAACAGGTCTTTATTAAAATCAAAACCAGCCAGCAGCTGCACATTGCCGTTGGAGGCATATCGTTCCCCCCTGCAATTTTCGGGATCACTCTCCAGCACTTTATAAAACAAACCATTCATCCGGCCATTGAGCGAAGCCACACGCATCCCCTCCTTCGCACTCCCCAATGCACTCCGCAGCAATTTCCCCTCTGCAATCGCCAGCTTAAACTCTGCCGCATTCAACCGCGTCGACCTGAATGTTTTACCCGTTAACACCTTTTCACGGCTCGGCCCGGGCTTCATCTGCGCCACCGGACCATCCTTTGTTTGGCGGAACGTCAGATCACCGATCGTCCCCCTGAGCTTAAATAAACTAATCACTTTTGCCATAAGATTGGATTTTCCCAAACTTACACCAACGAACACCCCATTTCCAAATCACCCTGTCCATTATAGGCATAAATGGCAAAAATGTTCAAATTGTCCGTTTTGTCCGTCCACCCGACACCATTGGCCGATCCCCGCAACCACCTTCAGCAAGGGATCAGCCGCAGATAAAGAATAGATGCCGCTGGTATCAAAGACAAGACTTTCAACCCGGTTACAATCCAGTTGCAACCCGGTAGCAACCCAATAGCAAGGAAAAAGTGTTCAAACGCAGGCCCAATGCGGAAAATGTCCGGGAAGTAGTGAAAACAGGACAGGCCCGCCGGCAGCAAAAAGAAGCGCTAAGCTGCTCTTATTCATCCATATCTAAGTTACAAAATACCTTCAGCAATACACAAAAAAAAGACCCCCGATAAGAATAAAGGGGGGTTAACCAAAACTAACTGCTATGAGAAAACTCTATAAAACTTACTAAGTACTTTAAGGCCGTTTTTCTTTGATAACACAAAGTAAAGCCATCCTCCCCCGCCTTAAAAGAGGTTTTGGACGAACTGCTGGTTTAAGTTAGTAAAATGTATTAAATCGGCGATGGATGGGAAAACCCACGTCCAGCCCGCATCCCGCAAGCAACAACATACATATAGCACAATACCCACTTAGTGGTATTTTCTCTCCCCTCTTTCTCAACCAGCCCTGATCTGTATTAAATAAAAAAGCTACCAACTGCACACCCAAAGGCTCGCAGTTCATAGCTCCTGGCTCGAAGCTGATTGTTACCTCAAACAAAAAGTCCGAAAGATACTCAGCGAGCATCTTTCGGACTTCCGGACTTTCCGTCTTCCGGACTTATTTAAACAGGAACCGCCAGAAATCAAGCCCGATAGCATAAGCCATCAGCCCCAGCAACAACACCATACCCACCATCTGCGCATATTCCATAAACTTATCCCCTGGCTTCCGCCCTGTGATGATCTCATACAACGTAAACAATACGTGACCACCATCCAGCGCAGGTATCGGCAACATATTCATAAAGGCCAGCACGATGCTCAGCAATGCCGTCATGCTCCAGAATATCTCCCAATCCCATTCTGCACCAAACATATTACCAATGCTCATAAAGCTGCCCAGCGATTCACTCGCCTTTACTTCATCCGAAGTAAACAGCAACTTGAAGTTCTTTACATTCATCACCAGGTTTTCCCAACCCTTGCGTACACCCGCAGGGAAAGCAGGAAAGAAACCAAATTTCTGCTTGTAAGATCCTGCCACCTTCTCAGGTATCACCAGAAATCCGAGCCTGCCCAAAGTATCCGTCTTCGCTTTTACAATCACCGTATCCTTATTATTCCTTAATACCGTAAGCGCAATTTCCTGGTTCTTGTATTTGCCCATTTCAGCACGATACTGATCATAGAAAGTAACCGGTGTATTGTTCAACGCCAGTACATGATCATCCTTCAACAACGTACCCTGTGTAAAAGTGGCAACGCCTGGAAACAGCGTGTCTACAATAGGAAATACCCGTGGTTCGATAAACTGTTGCTTGCGCTTGATCAGGCTGCGGATAGTGCCCTTGGGTAAAGGCAGACTAATGATCTTGCCGTCACGTTTTACCTGCACAGCCTGTACCTCATCAAGTATAATATCGCGCGTAAGCGAATAATAGTCCTTTACCGGTTTGCCATCAATACTCACGATCTCATCGCCATTCTTCACACCAACACTTTCACTGATCGAATTCACAGCTACACCATATTTCATGTTCGACATCGGCAGCCTGTTTTCACCCCACCACCAAAGGATCATCGCAAAAAGAAAGAAACCCAGCAACAGGTTCACCGTTACACCACCGATCATGATGATCAGGCGCTGCCAGGCCGGTTTGCTGCGAAACTCCCAGGGCTGTGCCGGCTGTTTCATCGCCTCCTTATCCATGCTCTCATCGATCATACCACTGATCTTTACATAGCCGCCCAAAGGCAGCCAGCCGATGCCATATACCGTTTCACCAATCTTCTTCTTGAAAAGAGAAAACCAGGGATCGAAAAACAAGTAGAACTTTTCCACCCGGCACTTAAACCATTTGGCGGGAAGAAAGTGTCCCATCTCATGCAGGATCACCAATATCGATAAGGAAAGAATTAATTGTGCTGCCTTAATGCCTACTGAAGCCCAGTCAATGGCTAAGAATGTGATCATAATTTAAATAGTGAGCAGCCAGTAGAGAGCAGTGAATAAGTCGCTGAACTTTTAGATACTTCCCAATCTACAGACTCCGTGCTTTGATAATTTTTATTTAATAAAAAATAAGGGCACATGACCGGTCCGGAATACTACGTCTAAATCCGGGATCGGCATCCCTATTCCCCAAATATCCTATATTAAATGGGATAACCATACCGCTCAAACAAATTCGTTATTTATTAACGGGAAAAAGGGCCGGATATGATGCAAATGGTATTGGTAATCAGAGCTTAATTACAGAAGCGGCAAAATTGCGGGCTTCCGCATCACTCTCAAAATACTCCTCCAGCGTTGGATTTTCGATCCAGGGCACCTGGTTCATCGTGCGTTCAATGAGGTCCGTCATATCCAGGAAACCTATCCGGTTGCGCAGAAAAGCGAATACAGCTATTTCATTCGCCGCATTCAGCACACAAGGCAGGTTGCCCCCCTTGAAAAGCGCATCCGTAGCCAGTACCAGGTTCCGGAAAGTCTTCGTGTCAGGCTCCTCAAACGTAAGCTGTGCCGGTTTGCGGAAATTATAACGGGGGAAATTGTTGGGTAAACGCTGCGGAAACGTGAGCGCATACTGAATGGGCAGCTTCATATCCGGCAGCCCCATCTGCGCCTTGATACTTCCGTCTTCAAACTGCACCATACTATGAATTATACTCTGCGGATGCACCTGCACCGACACCTGGTCAGGCTGCAGGTTAAACAACCACCGGGCTTCAATCATCTCCAGCCCTTTGTTCATCAAAGTAGCCGAGTCGATCGTGATCTTCGCCCCCATATTCCAATTGGGATGCTGCAAAGCATGGTCCCGCTTAACATTCACGAGATAATTGGGCTTCTTGCCCAGGAAAGGCCCGCCCGAAGCCGTCAGGATCACTTTTTCAATGCGGTTACGCGTTTCGCCCACCAGGCACTGAAAAATGGCAGAATGCTCAGAATCTACCGGAATGATCGGCGCCCGGTATTCCACCGCCTTCTTCATCACAATATCCCCGGCCACTACCAGCGTCTCTTTATTGGCCAGCGCAATCGCTTTACCCTGCTCTACCGCCCGCAATGTGGGGCGCAAGCCCGCAAATCCTACAATCGCTGCCAGCATCACATCATACACATCCATCGACGCTACTTCCTCCAGCGCCTGCTCCCCGGCAAATACCTTCGTATCCGTATTGGCCAGCGCCGCCTTCACATGAGGGTATTTACGTTCATCGCCAATCACCACAATATTGGGCTTAAAACGCATAGCCTGCTCCACCAGCAACTCATCATTGCTATGTGCAGTCAGCACTTCCGCGGTGAATCTGTCAGGATTATTAGCGATCACATCCAGCGTCTGAGTACCAATGGAACCCGTAGACCCGAATAAAGCGATACGTTTTTTTGGGAGACTGTTTGACATGAACCGGTTTTTGGAAAAACAATAATACGAAGGAATTAGGAGTTAGCGCTTAGCTTTTAGCTATTAGCCTTTAGCAGTTGGCGAAGCAAAACTTGTCCCGCTCCGCGGGAAGCCCTAACAGCTAACACCTAAAAGCTAACAGCTCATATTTACTCCACAAACTTCTCCAGCGCAACAGCGATCTTACGGTCATTGCTCAAACGGGGCACTTTATTTTGTCCGCCCAGCTTGCCAATGGATTTCATATAATCAATGAACCCATTCTTCTTCACCGTGCGGATATGCAGGGGCAATAATATATTACCGGTTATAAGATCGTTATAATAGATGTTTTTATTGCGCAGGTGATGATCTACCTTATTCGCAAACCTTGTCATATCAGGCGGCCGGTTCTCAAATTCAATAAACCACTCATGGTACGATTTGCCCTCTCCCTGCGTGATCATCGGCGCTACCGTAAATTCCGTAATATGCACCCCCTCTTCCTCTGCAGCCTTGATCAGACTGTATTCTACCTCTTCACCGATCACATGCTCGCCAAACGCCGAAATAAAATGCTTGATACGCCCCGTCACCACCACCCTGTACGGATTCGTAGAAACAAACTTCACCGTATCTCCAATATTATAGCCCCACAGCCCCGCATTGTTATTAATGATCAGCGCATAGTTTTCACCCACCTTTACATCCTTCAGACTAAGGCGTGTAGGCGTACTGGAAAATACCTCATTGGCCGGAATGAATTCAAAGAAGATGCCACTATTCGTATTCAGCAGCAACCCCTCCGCCTTTTGAGAGTCCTGGAAAGCCATAAAACCTTCCGAAGCAGGGAATGTCTCGATAGCAGCGATCCCCTGACCAATGCTTTCAAATAATTTATTGCGGTAAGGTTCGAAGTTTACCCCGCCATGTACCAATACCGAGAAGTTGGGGAATATATCCTTGATCTTTTTACCTGTGTTTTGATGAAGACGGTCAAAGTACATTTGCATCCAGGGTGGAATACCACTGATCAGCGTCATATCCTCGTGCAATGTTTCCGCTACGATTCTATCCAGCTTCGTTTCCCAGTCTTCAATACAATTCGTTTCATACGAAGGCAGTTGATTCTTCCGCAGGTAATTGGGCACGTGGTGGTTCACAATACCACTCAACCTGCCCGTAGGAATACCTCCTACCCTGTCCAGTTCGGGAGAGCCAGACAAAAAGATCATCTTCCCGTTCGTGAACTGGCTATTGCCCGACTCCGCAATATAACACAGCAATGCATTACGGGCCGTATTGATATGATTTGAAATAGACTCTTTCGAGATGGGGATGTACTTAACCCCACTGGTAGTGCCGGATGTTTTGGCCAGGTAAATAGGCTTACCCTTCCACAATATATTATGACGCCCTTCCTTAATTTTTTCAATATAAGGTTTGAACTGTTCATAATCCCGTACAGGAACCGCCTGGATATATTCTTCATACAAGGAAACGTTTTGCATCTGGTGTTCTTTCCCAAACTCCGTTGTTTTCCCTGTCTTCAGTAAATCCTTCAGAATGTTCTCCTGGTCTGCTACCGCAGTAGCCATTCCTTTCCTGACACCCTTATATACATAGTTGGCAAATGGTTTTGCCAGTATAGATTTGATCTGCATAAGTAATTATCTATGGCGCAATTCACGAAATTAGTGTTAATTCGATTATTACAAAAGTTAATCTCCCCCGTGTAAACCCTTACAGCCAACCGGCGAAAAAGATGTTAGAAAGGAATTAGAAATGACAGGAATAGACATAAAAAAGGTGAGCCGCCCCTACTTACGTAAGAGTCCTCACCTTATTTATTTACTTGCATAATCAAATGGCCTTTCCGTCTTCCCGACTTTCCGACTTCCGGACTTTCCATCTTCCCGACTTAATCCGGCAGATCCATATCCACATTTTTATAAATATCCCTCAGCCGCTCAAGCACTTCCTGCTCAGTAAACACCTGGCCTGCACGCAGATTGACGTCCGGGCGGCTCGTCACCGGCGTAAGATATTGTTGCCCTCCTTTTTCAAATCCGATCAGCAACACCCCATGCGCGCCGGAATGATAAAGGCGTAGTCCGTCCTTCCCGATCGCAGTATCATTTTTGATCACCTGGTTAATGATACCATTCACCCCCTGCGCTGTTTTGAAACCACCCAGCTGCCCCGGCACCCAACGGCCGTCTTTGTTCTGGATCACTTCCACCGAAGCAATGATCACCCCATCCGATTCCACCGGATAATAATACTCCGTATTCGGCATCAGGTATTGAGCAAAAGCCCCAAAACCCGACGCTTTTACTACTTCCCGCGAATTAATGTATTGGAGCGACAATGGATTGCCCAACCGGGCAGCCCGGAGTTTGTCCAGCGAAATACCCGCCATCTTTACCGTCTCTTCATCCGCCAGCTCTACCAGGCTCTTCAACCCTGCATTCGCCGCTTCCTGCCGGATGCGGCCATTATCATTTTGTTGTTGCGCCATAATAATAATGGTACCAGATACCAGTAATAATATGGAGACCAGGACCAGTATATTCCTTTTCATATTATCAAATTTAAAAGATGTTGAAAGTGCGTGTTCCTTAGTTCTTGACTATTTCATAATAGTCATCCCAATGCGGCCTCGATCCACCCGCATCTATATAATAATCATAAGTGATCCAGTACACATCACCACCGCCGCCAGGATTTGTCACCAGCAGGTGATTGCCAGACTCGATCGTCTTATACCCGCTTAATACCGTCATATGACCACTGCCCGCCGGCCAATGCCAGGTAAAACAAATCGGCCGGTTACCACAGGAGATCTCCTTGCGGATCGTTTCCCAGGCCAATGCCCCATCGCTCGTATGCTTACTGGAAAAGCCATATTTCGGAAATTCAGGCCAGCCGCCCTTCACACAATCCCCCGCAACAGGGTTATTACAGCAATCACTACGCCCCAGCCGGTTATTCGCCTGCGTACACTGATTAGGACTATTGCCCAGGAAATCCATGCACATTTGCCCCGAAGCCGCCCAGCACCACATTCCCGTTTCCTGCGGGTGTACCGGCACACTGAGGATCTTGATAGTGGCCGGTTTGCAGCACCCCGTCACCATTAATATGACCACCATCCATAGCAGCCATAAGTAAGCATTGTTTTTTAATTTCATACATGTTGGTTTGAAAAATGGTTTTAATTGAAATGCGGTGAAAAGTTACACCATATCCCAGCCCCCAACAATACCATTTTGTGGTAACTACCTGTATATGTGTAAGTAATACATAAATCAGTAATCAATATATTGAACACCACTTCCCGCCCTATCGCCCCATAGCCAGGCCAGGTGCCCCTACAATGCCTTATATTTGCGCAAATGGCGCGCTGGGCCGCCCCGGACGGGGAAACTTTAATGTGAGATGTTAAAAAAAAATGCCCCAAAGCCCGCGAATTCTGCCATAAACCTTTTACCTTTGCACTCCTAATTTTTGGAAAGTTATGTTAGCAATAGTTAAAATAGCCGGTCAGCAATTCAAGGTTCAGAAGGACCAAACTTTATATGTGCCCCATGTTGACGGCAATGCCGGCGACAAAGTGGAATTCGCAGAAGTTTTGCTGTCGAGCGCAGACGGAAAGTTATCTGTAGGTAGCAGCGTAAAGGCTATCGTGAAAGCCGAGATCATCAGCCAGGTGCAAGGTGATAAGGTGATTGCCTTTAAAATGAAAAGAAGGAAAGGTTTCCGTAAAAAACATGGTCACCGCACCCATTACACAAGAATCAAAGTAACTGATATCGCTTAATTGATATCTAAAGCTTGAAAGCGTAACGCCTGACAAGGATAAATCACTTCAAGCCGTTATATTTTTCAAATCTTCAAATCAGTTTATCATGGCACATAAAAAAGGGGAAGGTAGCGTAAAGAACGGCCGCGACTCACAGAGCAAACGCCTGGGAGTAAAAATTTACGGTGGTCAACCTGCTATTTCCGGAAACATCATCGTTCGTCAACGTGGTACTACTTATCATCCTGGTAAAAATGTTGGTGTAGGAAGAGACTTCACACTGTTTGCATTAAACGACGGTGTAGTGGAATTTAAGAAGACCAAAGCCGATAAAACAGTAGTAAGCGTAGTCCCTGTAGCCTAATCAGCATAATAAAATTTTCTTACAAACTGTAAAAAAATTTTGGCGGTTTCAAATTAGTTTCTATTTTTATGGTTGTAAATTTATTTACTAACCATTTTAAATTCTAAAAAACATGGCAACTAAGAAAAAAGCCGCAAAGAAAGCTGCAAAGAAAGCCGCTCCAAAGAAGAAAGCCGCTAAGAAAGCTGCAAAAAAGAAATAACTTCTTTAGATCGCAGAAAATACCAAGTCCCGGATTTCATCCGGGACTTTTTTTGTCCCGTCATCACTGCCTTATTATAACACTTCATTAAGCCCTCGTTACCACACCATCCCGCTCAAACCCGCTACCAGTCAGCATTTCAGCCAACAACAAAACCTACTCTCCTCTCGAAGCTAATGACTGCCGATTGTCCATTGCCGGCTGCCGGTTCATTATTCACCATTCACTATTCACTCCTATTAAACTCACTACTCACAACTGACAACTCACAATTTCTTCCTCACAACTGACCATTCACAACTCACAACTTCTTCCTTATTTTTGCCCCATGACCATCGACAATACCTACTTAGCCGACCAGTTCGACCTCCTGTCCAAACTCATGGATATCCACGGAGAAAACAGTTTTAAGTCCAAAACTTACTCCGTGGCGGCATTTAATATAGAAAAAATGACCCAGGAGCTGGCTACTACCCCACCCGCTGAATTATTTTCTATTAAAGGTATTGGCGAGTCCGTAGGTAAGAAGATACTCGAGATGGTACAACAGGAAGGAAGACTCAAAGTATTGGAAGAATATATAGAGAAAACACCACCCGGTGTTATTGAGATGCTCCACATCAAAGGCATTGGCCCCAAAAAAATAGCCACCATATGGAAAGAGATGGGCGTTGAATCCATTGGAGAGCTATTGTATGCCTGCAATGAAAATCGCCTCATGCTCTACAAAGGCTTTGGAGAGAAGACCCAGAAGAACGTGCAGGAATCAATTGAGTTCTACATGCGCAGCCAGGGCAGCCACCTGTATGCAGATACCGAAGCCTATGCTTTGGCAATAGAAAAAACATTACAGGAACAATGGCCCGCCAGCCGCTTTGCCATCACCGGTGAGTTTCGCCGCCAGCAACCCGTCATTGATCAGCTGGCCTGGGTTACTACAGCTACCATTAAAGACCTGCAATCTTTCCTGGAAGCAAATAACTTCAGCACCATAGATACCTCCGATGCCATCCTCACCGTAAAGGGACAAGAGAATATCCCCCTGAAGTTTTACCACGCTGCCGACAATGTTTTTTATAAAATACTCTTCACCACTTCCTGCAGTGAAGATTTTGCACAGGCATGGCAGGCATTACCAGCATGGGATACCAATGCCACCTATACATCCGAAGAAGCTATTTTCACCAATACCAATATTCCTTATATCGTGCCGGCCATGCGCGAAAAGCCAACCGTGTTGACCGCGCCCCCTGTTAATGGCAAACTAATCCAACCCCAGGACATCAAAGCCATCATCCACAGCCATAGCGACTGGAGCGATGGCGCCAACACCGTAGAGGAAATGGCCAAAGCTGCTATCGCCAAAGGATATGAATACCTCGTCATCAGCGACCACAGCAAAAGCGCCTTCTATGCAAAAGGCCTTTCAGAAGAACGCATCAAAGAACAACACCACTATATTGATGAGCTCAATAAAAAGCTGGCTCCCTTCAGGATCTTCAAAAGCATCGAGTGCGATATCCTCAACGATGGCGCCCTCGATTATTCCAATGCCATCCTGGGCACCTTCGATCTTGTCATCGCCTCCGTACACTCCAACCTCAAGATGACCGAAGAGAAGGCCATGATGCGCGTCATGAATGCCATCCAGAATCCGTATACCACCATCCTCGGCCACATGACCGGCCGCTTATTACTAAGCCGCCCCGGCTATCCCCTCGATCATAAGACCATCATCGATACCTGCGCAGCCAATGATGTTGTCATTGAGATCAATGCTCACCCACGCCGCCTCGATATCGACTGGCGTTGGATCGACTACGCCATGGAGAAAAAAGTATTGTTGTCAATAGATCCCGATGCACACTCCATTGATGGTTATGATGATTGCCGCTATGGTGTACTCGCTGCACAAAAAGGAGGACTCACTGCCGATCGCAACCTGAGTAGCTTCTCCCTGCCGGCATTCGAAGCATTCCTGGCCACAAGAAAAGCAGCCAAAGGAATATAGACCTTGCATACATTATAGTTTACAACTATACGGCCGGGTAGTAAATTAATAGAACATTAAATATTGCAACTCGCTATAAATTAGCGTAGTTATACTCGTTATCTTCTAATATGGATTAGATACATTTACACCTTCAAGTCCCTCACACTTTGCCACTAGCGGTCGACGCAACGACCCGTTACCGCTATTATTCTTATTCCCCCTGTGCATTCACCAACTTCCTCGTGAAAGATCCCTTCATGCAATACCGCATGTCCCTACCCTGGTGGGAACGCCTGTATTTAAAATCATAAACGCTAAACACAAACTGGTCTATGCAAAAAATTCTCCTCGGCGCCTTATGCTGCCTGGCATTATCCCTCAGCGGCTATGCACAAAATCTAGCCATCAATGCAGATGGATCATTACCCAACCCCAATGCCATACTCGATGTTAAGTCTGGTAACAAGGGCGTGCTCATCCCACGCATGGGCTCAGCAGCCCGCAAGCTCATTCCCCCTACACAGGGTTTGTTGGTATTTGACACCACCTCCCACTCATTCTGGTACCATACCGGTACCCAATGGCAAAGCATCGCTACCTCATCCTCGGCCTTATCTGCTCCTGGTGATCCCTGGCTATTAAATGGGAATAGCGGTACCGACAGCACCAACTTCCTCGGCACCATCGATGATGCACATTTACACATCCGCGTCAACAACAAACCTTCCGGCCTCCTCGACCAGCACAACAACAACGCAACATGGGGATACAACACCGGAAAATTCATCACCACCGGATACAGCAATACCGCATTGGGCAACTTGTCCCTGTACAACCTCACTACCGGCTTTGCCAATACAGCTACAGGCTTCCGGGCATTGTTTTCCAATAAAGAAGGCATTTCCAATACAGCTACCGGAGAGCTTAGTCTATACAACAACCTCACCGGATATGCCAATGCAGCCATGGGCTCAGGCTCCCTGTATGACAACACAGGCGGTTACAACAATACAGCCATGGGCCATATATCATTATACAAAAACACCGATGGCAACAGAAATACCGCACTCGGCGCCGCTGCCCTCTACCAGAATACAACCGGCAATAGAAATACCGCTGGCGGCTACCAGGCCCTGTATGAGAACAACACCGGGTCAGAAAATGTAGCTACCGGTTACCAGGCCCTGTATTCAAATACCACCGGCAATGGCAGTACTGCTACCGGCTACCAGGCACTTCACTTCAATACAACCGGCATTGGCAATACAGCTACAGGTTTTCAATCCTTATATGCCAATACCATCGGTTCCTATAATACCGCCGATGGTTACAACGCCCTGGGAGCCGCCAGTGGATTTGCCAATACCGCCATCGGTTACGAATCACTCTATATGAATTCTGGTAATACCAATACCGCCGTGGGAGCCCATACATTGAAAAACAACAAGGGTGAGAATAATACCGCCGTCGGCTTCACCGCCTTAATCGAAAATACCGACGGCACAAACAATACAGCCCTCGGTGGTGATGTATTAAGGTCCAATACAAATGGCAGCTACAATACAGCCCTTGGCTGGCATACCATGCCTGCCAATACAACCGGCAGTTTCAATACCGCTGTCGGCATGATCTCTTTGAGAAACAATACCACCGGCGTGGAGAATACAGCCGTTGGTTTCCATGCTTCAGGATTGAACTCCACAGGCCATCACAACACCAGCGTAGGGTTTGAGGCCCTCGTAGCCAATGGATCTGGTATCGACAATACCTCCATTGGATACAGAGCACTGTTTCAATCCATGGGCGATTACAATACCGCTGTCGGAATGCATGCTCTTTATCAGAATACCACCGGTACCTTGAATACAGCGATCGGTTACATGGCCGATGTGCTCACCACCAGCAATACCGCCACTTCCAATGCTACCGCAATTGGCAGCGGCGCCGTGGCAGATGCCTCCAACAAAGTACGTATCGGCAACGCCGCCGTCACCGTTATTGAAGGCCAGGTACCCTTCACTACCCCTTCCGATGGGCGTTATAAATTCAAAGTACAGGATGATGTAAAAGGCCTTGATTTCATTCTGCAGCTCCGCCCCGTTACTTATCAGTTTGATGTAAAACGTTTTGATGCCCAATACACCAGGGAAGGGGGAGAACTTACCCCGGCCAGCAATATCATCCAGGCTTCCTATGATGAGGCCACCCTCATGCGACGCAGCGGCTTTATAGCCCAGGAAGTAGAGAAGGCAGCCAACACCAGCGGATACAACTTCAGCGGCATCATTAAGCCCCGCACCGAAAAAGATCATTACAGCCTCAGCTATGACGCCTTTGTCGTACCACTCGTAAAAGCAGTACAGGAACAACAAAAGATCATTGAAAAGCTTCATCAAAAGAACAACGATGAACAAACCAGGATCAGCCGCCTCGAAAAACAGGTAGAGGAATTACTCCAACTCCTGAAGGCTTCCAAATAACCATTCATCACCCATCCTATTTATTATGAAACCTATACATACTTCGGTCAGCCTGCTTCTGCTCTTCCTGGGCAGCACTGCCCACATGCAGGCACAGCAGGTATCCATTTCACCGGGCCTGTATGTGACAGCCACCGGAGCGCCCAACCTGGTTTTCCGCAACCTGGGCCTCACCAACAATGGCTATTTCAAAGCAGCCGGCAGTACCGTCACCTTTACCGACAGCGCCAACATTAGGCCTGTGCTTATCAATGGCAATAGCAATACCACCTTTTACCAACTGGCCATCAACCAGGATGTACAATTAGAACACAACATCGCCGTTACCGGCAACCTTTACCTCAACAGCGGTAACCTCCAATTAGACCATTATACATTGGACCTCGCCCATTCAGGTAATATCATCGGCGAAAGAAACGGTTCCAGGATCATAGCCAGACAGCAAGGTGCCATTACTCGCACAGCCTTCCTCCAGGCACCTCAGCAAGTCAATCCCGGCAACATCGGTGTATCCATCACCAGTACCGCCAACCTGGGCGAAACAGTCATCACCCGCGGGCATGAATCACTCGTACAAGGTTCCGCCACCGCCACCACAAACCGGTACTTCGATATAGCGCCTGCATTTAACAAGAATCTGAATGCCAGTCTCCAATTTCATTACCTGGATGCAGAGCTTACAGGCGATGAAAATGAGCTCACCCTGTTCACTACCGATGGATATGGATGGAAGCCGGCAGGGAAAGACAATAGCAACCCATCAGGCAACTGGCTGATCAAAAACAAACTTGACCAGCTACACCGCTATACACTGGCAGCCAACACAGCTTCACCAGCAATGCAGGTATACCCCAATCCCGTCAGGGATAAGTTTACCCTCACCCTGCCTGCCACAACTAGTGGAGAACTGGAATTAAGCCTGCTCGATCAGGGAGGAAGGATAGTAGAGCGAAAGAAGATAACCACCAGGGAAGGCGTTAATAACATTGAATGGAACATAGGTCGTCACCCGGCAGGCAATTACCACCTGGTCCTCAAAGGTGCACAGACCAATACAGTAAAGATCATTAAAGAATAAGATAAAATAACAGGCAACAGAGGCAAAGCTGTTGCGGTGACAGGTATCCTATAGTAGCAGCGAATGGTAAATGACAGATAGATCCGGGATGACGCAAGGTGGTCATTTACCATTCGTTTTTAGATACTGTCTTCCCCGTCTTCACATCATATACCCCAAGGTTCTTACGGGCCGGCCCCGTCAACACCTCTCCAGTATAAGAGAATCGTGAACCATGACAGGGACAGTCCCATGTTTTTTCCGCCCCATTCCATTGCACCGTACACTTAATATGCGTGCAGCCCGGATCAATAGCATATATTTTTCCGCCCGCATCTTTATAAATACCCATTTTCTTTCCTTCAAATTCCACAATACGCCCTTCGTCAGGAGCAATGCCAGCCAGTGCAGGTAATTTCTCCTCCGGGAACAAACCACCTACCAGTTTACCTACCACATCAGCAGCTTCTTTTACAAAATTGGCAAACCCAGCTACCGGTTTGATCCGGTTCGGGTCCAGCAATTCCTCCAGTGGGCTCTCACCTTTTACCAGCAGGTCACGGAACATGATAGCCGACAGCGTACCATAGATCATTCCATTCCCTCCAAAGCCCGTAGCTACGTACATATTGCCTGGATGCCCAGGCAAATGACCAATATAAGGCAGCCCGTCTGTTGTATCGTAATATTGAGAAGACCATTTATAACTCACTTCCTCCACCTCAAAGAAACTTCTTACATGACTTTCAAGCCTGCGGAAGCAAGCCTCAGTGCTCTCTTCATGACCTGTCTTATGATCTTCACCACCCACAATGAGATAAGGTTTCCCCTCGATCTCCTGCGTACGGTAATAATGATAGGGATCTTGCATATCATAAGCTACAGCATCCGGGTATTCGCCTCCCTTTAACCGGACACCAATGACATAACTCCTGTAAGGAGCACAACGGAAGTGCAAAAGATTGACACCTGGCGGGATATGCGTAGCATAGATCAGCTGCCGGCATTTAATATTACCTTTCGTGGTCACCACCTCTACCGTCTCATTATCTTCCGCGTGCAACATCCGGCAGTTTTGTAACAATACCCCACCCGCATCCTCAAAAGCTTTTGCCAATCCATAGAGGTACTGTATCGGGTTAAACTGCGCCTGATGCTCGATCAGCGCAATCTTATCATAAGGAATAGGTAAAACCGAATTGTTCGTATAGTCCACCTGTACTCCTGCTTTTTTAGAAGCAGTAATGATCTCATCCAACTCCTTGCTTTGCTTTTCTTCAGTCGAGAATAGATAGCCGGGCAATTCCCTGAAAAGGCAATGTATATTATACTCCTCAATTTGTTGTTTGATCAGGTCAATAGCTTGTTTCGCCCCTGACGCTATGAGCACAGCATCTTCCCCAGAAAAGTTTTTTTGTATCTCCGCATAGGACGAATCCATGAAAGTATTCAGGTGCGCCGTAGTCCCGCCCGTAGTGCCGAAACCAATATTATTGGCCTCCACCACCACACAACGTTTACCAGCCTTCTGCAGCAATAACGCCGTACTGATTCCCGTAATACCTCCACCAACGATCACTACATCCTGTACGCCAACAGGGATATAGCTGGCCCTGGCCTTATAATCGGGTGAAGAAGATTGCCATATGCTTTGACAGGTACCATCTCGTTGCATACTCTTTTAAGGATACCCGTATAAACTTAATGCCACAAAAAAAGACGGCCCCCCGGCCGTCCCTACCTAAACTTCAATAGCTACTAAAGTTTGGCTTTGCAAGTTTCCAATTGCTGCTGTTGCGTCTTTAAAATAGGAATCGTTTTATTGACCAGTTCTTTTATATCCTTGTCCTTTACAGTAGCAGCGGCTCTCTCATACCGGCTGATCGCTGCCGCATTCGAGGTCACCATTTTCTCAATCCATTGCCCGTCAAAAGCAGCACCACCCAGCTTTTCCAGTTCCTCCTTTCTTCCGTCTGTAAATTTCTTTGTGCTGTCACTTACAGGTTGATGCGGCAGCTTTTGAAAAGCACTGTGTAATTGCTGCTGCTCCTGTAATATACCCTGGGCTATTGTTTTTACTTCAGCCCTCGTTGCCTTTCGAATAGCCAGCTTAGCCAGCCCAATGGTTCCTTCAGCCGATTCCATGGCATTGGCGGCAAAATTATCATCTCCTTGTAAAGTGTCCGTAACCACTTGTTGCGGAAACTTCGTACTGGGGTCCACATGCTCTGCCACCATCTGCGAATCTGCAGGACTTTCTTTTTCCTGTACCGCACTTTCCCCACAAGACACCCAGGCAGCGCCAGCCACTAATATTATTACCCAAAAGAAAAGCTTCATATACATAGTTTAAAATGGCAATCAGCTAATGATCTCATCCAGGATAAAAGGGATCTGCTGTACATAATCCTGGTTATAATCCCATCCACTACCGGGTATTTTGAAGAGCTGCCATACATGACTTTGTAACTTTACCAGCGTGAACATATAGCGCCGGTTGGGAGCAAAGATCTCATATACCAGGTAGCCCGCTGTATGGTCTGCATGATAACCAAAATGAAGATGCTTACCGTCATCCTCCGGTTCATTAATCCACTTGATCTCCTTTTTTCCCCAATCAAAAAAATACAGATGTTCTACTTTCTTGCCGATCATGGCAGCCAGGCTGGTAAATCCCACATCCTGCTCCACCCATTCTCCACTTTCAACATCAGCAAAGAAGATATTCTCATACCCATCTTCAAACACTGCATGAAACATACAGTGAATTGGATGTACCAGTTCACTCAACGTTACCGCCTGTGTGTTTCCATCAACCTGTAGAAGTATGGCATGTTCCATATAAAAACAAAGTTCATAATGAATAATAGATCATATTTCCGGCCGCTGATTAATAGCTAAAAGCTAACAGCTAAAACCTAACACCTACCTCTTCTTCTTCGGAGCCGCCTTTTTCTTAGTAGCAGCTTTTTTCTTTGGGGCAGCTTTCTTCTTTGGGGCAGCTTTCTTCCTCGTAGTTCCCTTCTTCGCCGCTTTCTTCTTCGCAGGCACCTTCGCTCCCTTTTCTCTTGCTTCCGATAATCCTATCGCAATTGCCTGCGCCCTGCTTTTTACCGTGCCGCCCTTACCTCCCTTACCCGATTTCAGCGTACCTTTCTTTTTGCGGTGCATAGCGCTCTCAACCGACTTCTGAGCACCTTTAGAATACCTGGCCATATAGCATGATTTTTAATTGATAAGTATTGATTCTTTATAACAAGGACCATTTACCGGCAACACCCTTCTGGCACCCTTGGTAAATTGAATAAACAAGATCCCGCCTTCCAACCGGGCAGTAGCCCTGTCTATATCCTCCGGCAACAGAAAACTGCGCGTAAAGGACTCAACACAAAATTCTTTCTTGTAAAAATGCTGCACCTCTTCATAATGCTCAGGTACGCAGGATGCCGTTCCCCGGATAATAAGTATATCGTCTTCTATCAACAATTCCAGGTCACTTTTCTTATATCCCGGCAATGCCAACTCTAACATATATTCCGAACTGGTTTCTGCTACATTAATAGGCAGTCTCGCATAGGGTCTGATTTCCACATGCAACTCATCGTGTAAGTGATCCATATCCGAGAAACAACCACAAAAGGTACGCAGCGTATCATGGCTGGATTCCTTATTAATCGTATTTGTTTTCATACCGGCAAGCATTTATAATCAACAAATACTAAATTCTTATGCCATGTGCAATGGCAACTATGTTGAACTATCGCCATCATTTATAACCGGCAGCAAGGGGTATCGAGGAACTCCTTCTACAAAATGCCCCCTGCCCTTAGTAACGGTTCCATTGGTATCGTTTTTTTAACCCCATAACTATCTGTAAACTATTAAAATGATTGTTATGCAAAACAATGAAGACCTGATTGAAGTGCTAAATGACCTGATCCGCATCAACAATGATCGTATTGAAGGTTATGAAAAAGCCATCACCGAAACAAAGGATATAGACACTGACCTGCAAACCCTCTTCCGCCGCATGGCCGATCAAAGCAGGCAGAGTAAAGCAGAACTTGTACAGGAAGTACAAAAGAAAGGAGGAGGCGCCGATACCAATAGCACCACCAATTCCGGTAAGATCTACCGCGCCTGGATGAGTGTAAAAGCTACTTTCGCCGGAAAAGACCGCAAATCAGTACTCGCAGCCTGTGAGTTTGGTGAAGATGCTGCCCAGAAAGCTTACAAGGAAGCATTGGAATCTGAAGCTACCATGGATGTGGACATCCGTCAGTTGATCGTAAAACAACAGGCGTCTTTGAAAGAATCACATGACCTCATTAAGAGACATCGTGACATGCAGGTAGCAGGAAAATAACGAGTATCATTTTTAATCATAAATGAAGTCATAAGAGCTTTTAACAAAACAAACAACACATGAAAATTTCAGTCAATAAGTTAGCCATCGCTTGTCTGGTAATTGGTAGCATGACAATGGCCTGCCAGGATGAGACCAAACCAGAAGAAAGCAAAGAGGTAGCAGAAGATAAAAATGAGGCTAAGTTTAAAACTGACACCTCTGAAAACAAAGCTGAGTTTGTAGTAGAGGCTGTATCAGGAAATTATGCCGAGATCCAACTCGCACAACTGGCCATACAGAAATCTACAGACAAGCAGATCAAGGAAATTGCCAAATCACTCGAAGCAGATCACACTGCAGCATTGAATGATTTGAAAGCCTTGGCTACCAGCAAAGCCATCAGCATTCCAACTGATGCACCAGACAAAACAAAAGAGTTAATAACAGATCTAAGTGATGATAAGCCGGCAGATTTCGACAAAGCATGGGTGAAAGCTTTGATGGATAAACACGAAAAGACCATCAGTAGCTATGAAAAGGAACTCAACGATTCAAAAGATGAGGCCCTTAAAGCGTGGATCACAAAAGTGTTACCCATCATCCGTACACACCATGATAAACTGATGGCTTACAACTCACAGATTAAAAAATAGTTTTTCATAAGGCACATTGGACTTTACAAGGGCTGGTTTCTACCGGCCTTTTCTCTTTTATATACCACTCATCTATCCCACTATATCTACTTCATTCCCCGGTAATAATCAGTAATCAACATTGTAGACATTATTCCCCTATAAACGCCTCAAATCAGATGGCAATAAATTTTGATATACTCCCTAAAAAAGAGTCATGTCCGATACACAATCCGTCTTACCCTGGTTAAAAAGCTTATCCAACTGTCTCGACAAGATAAAAACAGGTGGGTATACAGAGAACTTCAAAATGGTCAATAATGAGCTGTTTTCGGTACACAAGAAACAGATCTATCAGCCCGCCGAGATAAAAGTGGTAAATTCTTTTCGCTTTGAAGGAGTTTCAGATCCCAAAGAAAACGTAGTCATGTACATCATTGAAACCTGCGACGGTCTCAAAGGCACTATGGTAGCGCCCTGTCATGTATCCACAGACTCCGGCCTCAACGCATTTATGATAGCCGTAAAAGACAGGGGCAGCAAAGTCAATAAAAAATGAGGTTGATCGAAACCAACCTCATCAAAATTATTTAGTGCTATCCCAGGCTGGCAAAGCCTTCTCGTTGCCTTATTACCTCATTGCCATGTCTGCTTTACTAGGTCCTTCTGATCAATCCCAACAGCAAGGATATGATTGCCAGGATAATAAGAATATGAATAAGGCCGGATGCGCTGTATACAAAAAATCCCAATATCCATCCGATAACCAGTATCACTGCAATAAGATATAATATGCTTCTCATGTTATAATGTTTAGAGTACCTATAAAAATCTTACGCCTCTCCCTCCACAACCTACTTTACCCCTAATCTGTAGATGCTTTTCCCCAGACCCTGTCTTCCCCCAACGGCACACTTATTTCTCCCGTTGGTGTATGTTGTCCTCTATACGCTCATTTTTCAGGGTTTTAAAGAAAGCGGGTGCTGCCTTCGTTGAAGACAATGCCCTCAAACTGGCCGCATCACTTTCTTATTATACCATCTTCTCCATGGGGCCTATCCTCATCATTGTTATTTCCCTGGTAGGTATATTTTATGGCCGCGAAGCCGTACAGGGAAGAATATACGGGCAGGTGAAAGGATTTATCGGCAGCGATGCAGCCATCCAATTACAGTCCATCATTCAGAACATCGAACAGTCACAGTTTAAGACTACCGGCATCATCATAGGCCTGGTCATGTTGCTGTTTGGCGCCAGCGGTGTATTCACCGAAATCCAGGATTCCGTCAACCGGATCTGGTCCGTGAAAGCCAAACCCAAAAAAGGATGGCTGAAATTCATTACCAACCGCCTATTGTCTTTTTCCCTGGTGGTAGGCCTGGGCTTTATCATGCTGGTGTCATTATTGATCAGCACCCTTACAGATGCATTGAGCAAACAACTGGAAAGGTTTTTCCCGGAGAACATTATCATCGTGTTCTACATTCTCAATCTGGTGATTGTATTAGTGGTCATTACCGCCTTGTTTGCCATTATTTTTAAAGTATTGCCCGATGCCATTATCCAATGGCGTGATGTGATCAAAGGCTCCCTGTTTACCGCCCTGCTCTTTATGGGCGGCAAATTCCTAATCAGCTTTTACATCAGCCGGTCCAACGTAGGAGTTACTTACGGTGCAGCCGCTACCATTGTCCTCATTTTATTGTGGGTATACTACTCTTCCGTGATCCTGTATTTCGGGGCAGAGTTTACCAAATGCTACGCCGTGGAAGTGGGCAGTGGAATAAAACCAAAGGATACAGCCGTATTTGTGGTAAAGCAGGAAGCACGGGAAATTCCCGCCTCCTACCTCGATACATAAATTTCAATATACTATGGATCTCCGGTCAGACAAACCATACGCATTATTACGACATGGCTTGGGCCATGTCTATCCGTCTTTAAAAAAAGATGTAAAAGCCGATGTGGCCATCATAGGGGCGGGCATTACCGGCGCACTCGTTGGCTGGCACCTCATGCAAAAAGGTATACAGGCCATCGTGATAGACCGGCGGCATGCCGGCATGGGCAGCACCGCTGCCAGCACTTCCCTGCTGCAATATGAGATCGATACACCCCTGCATAAGCTGATAGAACTGGTTGGAGAGAAAAATGCCGTACTCAGTTACCTGCTGTGCCGGCAGGCCATTTACGATCTACATGAAATATGCAAACAGCTGCCTGAGAAACCAGCCTTTTCCCTGCGCCCAAGTTTCCAATTTGCCAGCTACAACAATGATGTGAAGGATCTCGAACGCGAATACTTCCTGCGCAAAAGAGCAGGTTTCAACCTGCAGCTATTATCTGTAGATGATATTGCACAGCGCTTTGGATTCAACAAACCGGCCGGCCTCCTCTCTGCCGATGGAGCTATCGTAGAAGCCTATGAACTCACCCACGCACTCCTCAAACATGGTCAGGATAAAGGAATGTTGGTATATGACAATACACTCGTAACCGGCATCGAATATGAAGACAAGGGTGTAACACTTCAAACAGACTGGGGATTTAAAGTGGAAGCAAAACAACTCGTCATTGCCTGTGGTTATGAATCACAGCAATACCTGCCTAAAAAAATAGAGAAGCTCAATTCCACCTATTCCATCATCAGTGAGCCATTGTCTGCTACTGAATACTGGCACCAGAATGCGCTCATCTGGGAGACAGCCAATCCTTATTTGTATATGCGGTCCACTGCAGATCACCGCATACTGGTGGGCGGGAAAGATGATGCATTTTATAATCCCGCAAAACGCGATGCCAGTCTGCCCCGTAAAACAAAACAACTGGAGCATTCATTCAGCAGGCTCTTTCCCGATATTCCATTCCGTACCGACTTTGCCTGGGCAGGTACATTTGCCAGTACCAAAGATGGATTACCCTATATTGGTACTATTCCTGAAAGACCCCATACCTGGTTTGCCCTGGGGTTTGGGGGCAACGGAATTACTTTCAGTCTTATTGCAGCACAGGTGATAAGTGATTTATTATCAGGAAAAAGTAATGCCAATAGTAAGCTATTTGGTTTTGACAGAACTGTTAACGGGGTGGCATAACATTAGTAACTATACCTCAAACCGAAGGATATGAATATGCTAACACGACCCGCATTTACCCTGGCAATGGTAGGAACCGCACTTATACTAATAGGCGTGGTGGCTATGCCGCAGTATGAAATTGGTGCTTACATTATGTATGCTGGTCTTCTATTGGCCGGCATCTTTTGGCTTTGGACCATATGGGATGTGATAGCAGCAGAGAACCTCAAATATTTCCAGAAAGTACTTTGGCTCCTGATCGTTATCTTATTACCTGTAATGGGAGGATTAATATTTTACTTGTTGAGCCAGCGCGCCAATAAGATCGTCACTTAACCCCCTCTTAATATCCCAGATTCTTAAGACAGCTTTTCAGGTTATTCCCTTTCTTAAGTACCATGTAAAAAACATCTCCCAGCTTCTGCACCCGCTTTTCAATATTGTGAATAGTGAACTGCGAAGGATGCAAGCCATGTTTTACTTCTTTCCACAATAAGGGCGTTGATACCGAAGCATCCGCCACAGGCCGCAAACTATACGCTGAAGCCAGCGTTTGTCCCTTTGAGTTTTGCAGGTAATCAACGTAGATTTTATTACCTCGTTTACGCAAGTTCCTTTCCAGCGAAGTCATACCTGGTAATTGTTCCTGCACCAGTGTGGCGACAATATGCGCAAACTCCCGCGCCACCTCATAGGTATAACGTGCATTGAGCGGTACATATACATGCAAACCCGTAGCACCGGAAGTTTTGCAATAGCTGATGGCCCCTGCCCGGTTCAATACCTCCTGCACCGCCTGCGCTACAGTTACCACCTGGTCGAAAGTATTTTTATCAGAAGGGTCAATATCGATCATCAGGTAAGTAGGCTTATCCGGTGTGCGAATGGTGGAATTCCAGGGATTCATCTCTATACAACCCAGGTTGGCCAGGTAGATCAGTGTGGCTTTATCATTACACACAATATAATTAACCGTCTTATTGGAGGATTCCGCATACTGATCAAACGAAGTAAGCCAGGCAGGCCCTTCTTCAGCTGCATCCTTGTGATAGAATCCTTTATCCAGTATCCCATTGGGATTACGCTTCAAAGACAATGGACGGTTTTTCAGGTAAGGCAGCACATGATCCGCCATCGCGTTATAATAAGCGATTACATCACCCTTAGTGATCTTGTCTTTGGGAAAATATATTTTGGAAAGATTGGTCAGCTTCAGGGAACGCCGGTTGATCGTCACCATGCTTTCCTTAGCTGTTGCTTCTTTTACTGCCATAGCTTTATATTTTATCCAAATTATGAAATCTCTTCCTCATCACCCTCTTCAATCCCTTGCTACCCTACCGCCTAATGCCATTCGTATCCTAAGATGCCTTCCTTTTCTTCGTATCCAGGCTGGCCTTCAACTGCGACATCAGGTCTTTGGCCCTCGAATGCACCACCTTCATATGAGGTACCGCCACCTTCTTGCCTTTTCCTTTCGCCTTGATGAGCTTCATCAGTTTATCCGAATACGTATCCTTATAGGCCGATATATCAAACTTCTCCGTAAGCTGATCGATCAGCGATAAAGCCATTTTTAGTTCACCAGGCTTGCTCGTAAGCTTCGGAATAGTCAATTCGCTGGTAGCCCGGATCTCTTCCTCAAAACGGATCTTCTGTACTACCAGTATGTCTTCAGCAGCGCGGATCACACAGAGGCTTTCCTTGCTACGCAATACAAAACTGCCCAACCCTACCTTGCCAGTCTTTTTCAGCGCACTCCACAACAAAGCATAGGCACGGGCACCCGATTTATCCGGCTCTATATAATAAGGCGTTTCATACAACATAGGATCGATCTCCTTTTCTTCTACGAAAGCCATGATATCAATACTCTTTGTCTTCTCCGGCATCGCCTTTTGAAAATCATCATCCGTCAACACTACATAGTGGCCGTTCAGGTTATAGCCTTTCACAATATTGGCCCAGGCCACTACTTTGCCCGTCTTCTCATTGACCCGTTGAAATTTGATATTCGCATGGTCTTTCTTGTCCAGCATGTCCAGGTCAAGATCACTTTCCTGTATGGAACTGAATAGTTTGATGGGTATATTCACCAGCCCAAAGCCGATAGACCCGCTCCAGATTGCACGCATAACAAACGATTTTATAATACTTGTATAAAAATGTTGCCCGCCCCCTGCCAATGCCTGCCAGCCATGTACAGCCGATCCCATCGATATAGGTTAAAATGATGATCTTCTGTAGATAGGACTACACAGACCACGACTTTCTTTCCCCCATTCCACAATTATTTGGCCTGTAATCCACAAGGAATGCTAATTGATAAACCACTCTTACATGCAGGCTCTGAAACAAGTGCATGCTCACATATTAAGAAACCATGATTGAAAACACAGCAAAACAGAACACAATGAAAAATGCAACCGGTAGCTTTAGGAAACTATTCCTGTTAGCCGCACTTACAGGCTCTTTAACGGCAGCCATGGCCCAGGAGCAACAAACAACCACAGAAACCAGTTTACAGCCTAAATTCGGTATCAGGGGCGGTGTAAACCTCAGTAACCTATATGTGGATGATGTGAAAGATGAAAACATGAAGGTGGGTATCAACGTAGGCGTATTTGCCAAGATCCCCATTACAAGAGGCTTCTCTATTCAACCGGAATTGGCCTACAGCAGCAAGGGTGCCAAGCTCACCTATGACAATATTCTGGGAGATGGTGAATACCGCTTCAACCTGAACTATGTAGAACTACCTGTATTGGCAGTCGTGAACCTGGGTAAAAATTTCAACATCCATGCAGGTCCTTACGCGGCCTTCCTTACTTCAGCCAATATTAAAAGGCTGGATAATGAAACTGGTGATGTTGATGACATCAAGGACCTGGACACAGACAATTTCAAACGTTTCGACTTTGGCCTCGTAGGTGGTCTCGGATTTGACATCGAGAATTTCACCATCGGTGCACGGTACAACTATGGCCTGACAGAAATTGGCGATGGTGGACTTGCCGGACAGGCCACAAAGAATTCAAAGAACAGCGCCCTCACTTTTTACATTGGCATAGGATTCTAACAGACCAAATGGATCCTTACGAAAAATGGCCGGGTGGTATTACCACCCGGCCATTTTCATTTATAGTTAAAGACTAAAAAGCTAATACCTGAAAACTTATAGCTGCCTTTTATACACTAAAAGTGATCACAAACGTAGTTCCACTTCCTACTACAGAATGTACATCTACCTCTGCGTGATGCGCCTGCAAAATGTTCAGCGTGGCGGCCAGGCCAAGCCCCAGTCCGTTTCTTTTGGAAGTAAAATAAGGCTCAAAAAGCCGTTGCAGGTTATCTTCTGAGATGCCCGTTCCATTATCTGTAATGCGCACCTCACAGGTCTGATGATGATGCACCATAGCCACCACCAGCTTCCCTTCCTCCTCTTCCATGGCTTCTACTGCATTGATAATAATATTGAGAAACGCTATTTTGAGCTTGTCTTTATCTGCCGGTATATACACGATAGTATCCGGGTAACGTATCTGCAACTTGATATTCTTAAGCACGATCCTGTCCATTGCAGCAGTAATGCTTTCATCCAGGATGTCTTGCAGCGAAGTTTGTTTCAACATCATTTCCGTAGGCCTGGCTGTATCCAGTAGTTCGGAGATGATAGCCCCAATACGTTTCGCATTCCGCTGAATGATACCAAAATAATTCGTCTGCGCTTCCGTAATATCATTCACCCGCAGGTGGTCGAGCGAGAGGTGAATATTGGTAAGCGGATTCCTGATCTCATGCGCCAGCGTACGGGCCAGTCTGCCTGTGGCAGCCAGCTTTTCCGCCATCAATACGGACTTCTCCGCCTTGCGTAAACCTGTAATATCATGCAGGATCCCCTGCACATACTTAGTGCCGTCGGGCCGTTCAATGATGGTAGCCGAAAATATACAAGTACGTTCCTCCCGGTTCTTGTTCAGCAGGTCTATTTCCACATCAGCTACTTCTCCCGTTTGCAATAACTCCTTCAACCGGCTGGCATCCTGCTCTTCCAGCATCAGATCATAAAATGTTATACGCGACAGCTCCTCTGCCGTATATCCCAATAACCCCGCAGTAGCAGCGTTTACCGTAAAGAATTGCAGATTTGTATCAGCCAGGAAAATGGCGTCTTTGGAACGTTCGAAGATATTGCGGTATTTAAGTTCATTGTCCCGCAGCGCTTTTAAAGAACGCGCCTTTTCCATTGAATAGCGGATACAACGTTCCATCTTCTCCGTGGTAAGCTCAGATTTGATCAGGTAATCGGCCGCCCCTACCCGCATTGCTTCAATATCCACCGCATGGTTGCCCTTACCTGTCAGCAATATCATGGGCGCTTCACAATCCCGCTCCACAGCTTCCCGTAGCAGGTCAAGCCCCGTTTTCGCACCCAGGAAATAATCTATGAAATATAGGTCGTAACGCTTGTGGCAAATATGGTCCAGTGCTTCCTGGTATTTGAAACACCAGTCTACTATGAAGTTACCACCACTAATGTCTTTGATGATACTGTCTGTAATGTAAAAATCGTCTTCGTCGTCGTCTACAATCAGGATGCGCGATGGTTCAGCGGTAATAAACATAGGGAATAGTTTAAGGAGCTTGTGTTTCAGGCAATATGATAGAGAAGGTTGAACCATGCCCGGGTGTACTGGAAGCCATGATCAGGCCTTTATGGTTATCAGTGATCTTACGGCAAATGGCCAGGCCCATACCAGAGCCGGGGTATTCTGCCTTTCCATGCAAACGCTGAAAAAGCTGGAATATCTTTTCAGAATAAGTTTCTTCAAACCCGATCCCGTTATCCATTACCGTAATCCGGTAATACGGATTGCCATTGCGTAATTTGAGTTTGTCTTTCTCTATTTTAGTAAGCTTTTCACTTTTGATCGTGATCTTAGGGATTACCCCTTTGCGGCGGAACTTGATCGCATTGCTCAGCAGGTTATTAAAAAGCTGCCGCATTTGTGTGGTCACCATCTCTACAACCGGAAGGTCAATTACCTCCACTTCCGCCCTCCCATCTTCCACTTCCAGGTCCTGGTCATTCAAAGCATCCTGTACCACTTCCTGCAGGTTCTTTCGCTCAAAAGGATTCTGCGAGCGCGTAACCCTTGAAAACTCCAATAGGTTCTCGATCAATATCCGCATGTTTTCGGCCGAAACCATCATGCGGTTCAGGTACAGCGTTCCTTCATCCGTTAATTGGTCGGCGCATTTATTTTTTAGCCGTTCCCCAAAAGTAGTCATCTTACGCAAAGGCTCCTGCAGGTCATGCGAAGCCACATAAGCAAACTCTTCCAGGTCATGGTTGGAGCGGTTTAATTCCTGTACTTTTATTTCCAGTTCCTGCTCATATTCTTTCAATCGTGTTATATCCCTCACCGTGCCCAGCACTTTGGAGGCAACACCTTGTTGGTCCTTCAGCACTTTTCCAAATACCTCCACCGATTTTACCGATCCTTCTTTCGTGATCAGCATCGACTGCCTCACATAGGTTTCACCTGTATTAAGTATTTCCTGTATCGCGTTATTGGCTTTCTTTATTTCTTCCGGCTGCATGTGCAGGCGGTAGAACTCATACAGGTCAATGCTATCCTTCCTGTCATAAGGGCCATAGCCCAACAACTGATACATACCATCCGACCAGGTCATTTTATTGGTCGCCAGTTCCAACTCCCAGTTGCCCACATTCAGGAATTCTTCCTTTTGTCCTACAATTCGTTTGTAATGCATCAGGTCATGTAACATTTGCGTTTTCTCTGTTACATCCCGGTTGATGGCCACTCCCTTGATCACCTCACCTTGTTTATCCAGTACAAACTTCATCTTGATATTGATGATCCGTTGCTGGTTTTGGTGTGTGGTGATGCGGTACGTATATTCAAATGGTGTTTTCGTAACAATAGCATTGCTGCGGATATGCCTCAATTCTTCAGCATCAGAGGGATGCACATGACTAAGGTAGAATTCATCGGATAACAGGGGAGCCGCATCTGGCTCATAACCCATAATGCGGTACATACCTTCCGACCAGGATATTTTATCAGTAGCCACGTCCCATTGCCAGGTACCAAATTGTAATAACTCTTCAGTATCATTGAACAGCTCCCTGAGCTTGGTTATTTGGCTGGTTTCTTCAACGGTCATGATATTGGTTTAGCGATTATTCAACTCCTGGTACAACTTAATCTTATTGTACAATGTCTTCCTGTCAATATTCAGCAGCCGGGCAGCTTTACTCTTATTGAAGTTTGTTTCTTTAAGGGCTTTCAGGATCATTTCATACTCGAGGTCAATCGAAGCCTCCTTGAGGCTGTTCTCATTTAAAGGCTTTTTAGCAGGCACTGTAGCGATCGTATCCCGGATGGGTACTACTGCTGTAGGCGCTTCTGCAGGTCCTTCACTATTGTGCTCAAACAATAACTTTCGGTAATTACTGATCTCAAAAGGCAAACTGCGGTCTTCCACATAATCACCATCCGTAAGCAGGGCTGCTCTTTTTACCACATTCTTCAGTTCGCGCAGGTTACCGTGCCATACATAATTTTTGAATATCTCCTCCACTTCCGGAGAAAAACCCCTGATCTTCTTGTTAAGACTTTCATTGGCTTTGTGCAGGAAGTGACGGGCGAATACCATAATATCTTCTTTACGCTGCCTTAAAGGCGGCACTTCAATGGTAAATTCATTGAACCGGTGAAAAAGGTCTTCCCGGAACTTACCCTTCTGTGCAGCATCCCACAGCCGCTCATTGCTGGCAATCAGGATACGTACATCCAGTGAAATATCTTTCACTCCACCTACCCGGCGCATCTTCCTTTCCTGGATCACACGCAACAGCGACACCTGTATCTCGTACGAAAGGTTGGCAATTTCATCAAGGAAGATAGTACCTCCATTGGCCAGCTCAAAGCTACCGGCCTTCTGGTTGATAGCACCCGTAAAAGCCCCTTTTTCATGCCCAAACAATTCACTGCCGGCCAGCTCTTTGGAGAGTGCTCCGCAATCGATAGCTACAAAAGGATAAGCACTGCGCTTGCTGCGCTTATGAATTTCCTGCGCAATCGCTTCCTTCCCACTGCCGCTCTCTCCATAAATGATCACACTGTAGTCTGTAGGTCCTACCAGGATGATCTGGTCCATGATCTGCTGAAATACAGCGCTCGTGCCGAATATATAATCAACATTGGCCGTAAAAGCTCGCTTCTTGTCACCATGGTCATCCAGGTGTGTACCAGTACCATTATTGCTGTGAACAGGTTGCGCTACTACCGGTGCAGAATTCAAAGCCGATTGTATCGTATTCAATATCTCCTCAGGAAATAAAGGCTTCGTCACATAATCATAAGCTCCCATTTTCATTACATCTACGGCTGTTTTCAGGTCATTATACCCCGTAATGATGATCACTGGCAGCGAAGGATATTTTTCCTTGATCTTCAGCAGCATCGTTTTACCGTCTACCCCTTCCAGCCTGTAATCACATAATACAAGGTCAAAGTCTGTTATTTGCTCCAATAGCTCCAGTGCTTTCTTGGCAGTGTATGACTCATGTGTTTCGTAACCATGCTTGGTAAGGAATTTATTCATTAAGAAGCAAATGTCACGGTCATCGTCAATCACTAATATTTTAGGCATATAATTGGGTTTACGTGTTGTAAGTATGGTATTTAATCAAGTTATTAATAAGGTTTTTATCATAGTTTATCGCCATAAAGCCCGCATCTGTGCTGTAGGAATTCTTAACAGTTCCCTGTATTTCGCAACCGTTCTCCTGGCAATCTTATAACCTTTGCGGGCCAATACCACTACCAGTTGGTGATCGGTAAAAGGCGTTTTCTTATCTTCTGCCGCAATTGCTTCTTCAAGAGCGGACTGAATGATACGATTGCTGATCACTTCTCCTTCCACATTTGGCATACCTTCAGAAAACAGTTCCTTCAGCAGGATATTTCCAAAGGGCGTTGCCGCATATTTATTACTGGTGATGCGTGATACCGTAGAAATATCCACCCCTATCTCCAGCGCAATATTCTTCAGGATCATAGGCTTTAACAACAGGTGATCGCCTTCCTTGAAAAACTCGTATTGCCACTTTACGATCGTCTTCATGATCTTCAGCATCGTGCTTTCCCTTTGCTGGATGGCTGATACAAACCATTCCGCAGCCTGCAGCTTGCTCTTCATATATTGCTCAGCCGCTTTGTCCTTTTTAGCACACTGGCTTTTAACGGTCTCCATCCAGGCGTGATTGATGTGCAACGATGCAGAACGTTGCCTCGCCAGCGATACTTCGATATTGTCTCCTTCCACCGTAATGATGAAATCAGGAATAATGTAGTTTTTGGCTACCGGTTCTTCCAGGCGCACATTAATTGGTTGTAACTGCAAAGAAGCTACCAACTCCAATATGATCCTGAACTCATCTTCATCCAGCCGCAGACTTTCCCGCACCTTTTCCAACTGGCGGTTCTTAAGGTCTGTATAATGGTCCCGGATCAATTTTAGCGCCGCCGCCACATCGGGCTGCGCTGTATTCATACGCTCAAGCTGTAACAATAAGCATTCCCGTATGTCGCGGGCGCCTACACCGGGAGGGTCCAGACTTTGTATCGTTTTCAAAACCCCTTCCAGGGCAGGCCCTTCTATCCATTCTCCGTATTTGAACGACATATCCTCCGCCAGGGTAGAAAGACTCTGCTCCAGCATACCGCTTTCGTTCAGCGAATCAATGATATAACAGGCCCGCGCAAAATCCTGCTCGCCCAGTAAAAGCAGGCGGCATTGCTCCTTCAGTTGCTGCCGGAAATCCGCTATCTGTACCAGCGGGCGCTCCGGGATGTCTTCGCCGGAAAAGTAATTGGCATACTCTACTTTGTAATCCGGAATATCATCGTATCCAAACTCTTCCCAATCAGCAAAGTCCTGCACAGCCTCCTTCTCGTCCTTCGATACATTGTCATCATTCTTCGACTCCTCCAACAATGGATTCTCCTCTATTTCCTGTTCAATACGATGTTCCAGTTCCAGCGTATTCAGGTGAAATAAATTCAGCAGTTGAATCTGCTGAGGAAGTATTCTAACCTGCTGTTTCTGTGTTTGGTGTTGATGGATCATTGTGAAAAGATTGTACGGGGTATAATACAAGCCTTACTCCAAAAAATAATTTTCCGCCTAAAAACTGTATAAATGCCGTATTTTACTGTGCCATAGCGCATTTCACTCCCTAACACCCTTCCGACAGCTAGTTTGAACTGTAGAACAATTTACACAATCTGGGGAATTACGTCTATGAAATTCAGGTTCCAATATATTTACGCTCTGTTCATTCTATCTTTTGGCATTTTGACCGTTCTGTCGGTTCTCTTTTACAAAAAGCTGATGGCCTCCAGCCAGGCATCCAACGAAGTAGAACACAATTATGAAACCATGTTCCTCCTGGCCCAGGCAGATGCATACCTGAAAGACGCCATTAATAGCGAACAGGGGTTTATCCTTACCGGTGATAGCAGCCTCCTGGAGCCTGCCCTCAGCAATGCTGCAAGGATCCCGGGAATCATAGACAGCATCCGGCATTTCTCGAGCACCGGCAACAGCCAGCTCACCAACCTGGTAAAATTGCAGCGATTCATTAGCGACCGGATGATCATGGTGAAGGACAATATTTCCAAAGCCGCCCGGAATATGGACAAGGAGAACCTCAGCCACCGCCTGCTGGAGGGAAAAGTAGTAATGGCCGACTACCGGTTGTTGTACGACAAGATGCAATCCATAGAAGCAAAGGATAAAGTGGAACGTGATGCCCGCCGGAAAATTGGCCAGCGCAATACCCCCAACTTCCTGTATGCTACCTTTATTTTCGCCGCCGCCAGTCTCATTATCTCCTTTGTCTTCGTGCTTCGGGAACTGAGAAAAAGGCTCGAATTCCAGCACCAGCTGCAACAACAGGTGGGTATTCTTAACCGGGCCAACGCCGAACTTGAACAACTCACCAATATTGCCTCCCACCATTTACAGGAGCCGTTACGGAAAATACAAACCTTCTCCAACCAGGTCACTACGCGTTACAAGGGCTTGCCGGAAGAAGTAAACCTGCTGCTGGGGAAGATGGATATGGCGGCCAAACACATGCATGGCCTTACGCGGGATATGGTAAAATATTCCAGCCTTATCAATACCCAGGAAACCCTTATGCAGGTAGACCTGAATTATGTATTGATGAAAGTAACAGAGCAAATGGATGAAAAGCTTACCCTTAAACGAGCCCAGCTCATCATTAGCAATACCCTCCCCGTTATCAAAGGCATTCCTTCGCAACTGGCCATCCTGTTTGAACAACTGATTGATAACTCTATCAAATTCTCCCGCAAGGAAGTGCCGCCGGTCATTACCATCACGAATGAAGCTATCGCGGGCAGTAAGATCACCAATAAGATACTTTCGGTGCTGGGAGGCACCCGGTATTACAAGATCAGTATTACCGATAATGGCATGGGCTTCGACAATAAGTATGTAGATAAGATGTTTTACCTCTTCCAGAAGCTGGAAGCACAACAAGCCATTCAAAGCAAAGGCATTGGCCTGCCCATGGTACAACGCATTATGATCAACCATGGCGGCAATGTAACGGCCACAGGCACGGCAGGCGAAGGCGCTGTCTTTCACTTGTATTTTCCCATACCCAATACCTGATCGCCGCTTCATCAGCCACCTACCACTTCTCCGCCGTTTACGTGGATCACTTGTCCTGTAATATAGGATGCATCGGCAGAGGCCAGGAACACATAAGCAGGCGCCACTTCATAGGGGTAGCCGGCCCGCTTCATAGGTGTTTTCTTTCCAAATTGCCGGATATGCGCCTTGTCGAAGGTATCAAAGATCAAAGGAGTCCAGATAGGGCCTGGCGCTACAGCATTTACCCGGATGCCATCAGGCGCCAGGTTTTTAGCCAATGACCTTGTAAACGATACGATAGCACCCTTGGTGGCGGAATAATCTACCAGGTGCTCACTGCCCCGGTAAGCTACCACAGAGGCAGTATTGATGATACAGCCATCCTGATCAATAAACTTCAGGGCCTCCTGGGTAAAGTAATAGAAAGAAAACATATTCACTTCGAAAGTCTGGTGAAACTGCTCGCTGGTCACATCCATAAAGTCTTCATCCGGCTCCTGCGTCGCTGCATTGTTTACCAGCACAGATAACTTATCAAACCTGTTATACACTTCCTGCACCACTTTACGGCAAAAAGACTCGCGGGCAATATCTCCCTTATAAATAGCACAGGTTTTGCCTTCCGCTTCTACCAATGCCTTTGTCTCTTTGGCATCATCATCACTTTGATGGTATACGATAGCCACATCGGCGCCTTCTTTGGCAAACAATACAGCAATAGATCGCCCAATACCACTATCCCCTCCCGTGATCAAAGCGACTTTATTATTCAGCTTACCGGCGGGTTGATATCCTGGCCGCACGATCACATCCTGCTTATCCAGGCTTTTCCTTTTCTTCTTTAGTTTGGATGCAGTAGCCTTTGCCATAATGTTTTTCTATGCAAGCCTGAAAATCTTATACCATAGGTTCTTAGCTGCCTTGCAGTTTACTGACGGTTATTTTGCCCGCTTGTCAGGGCAGCAAGGGTTCAATGTAGATCATAGTCCCCATACATTCAATGGTATATTTGTTGCCCATCCTTAAGTAATACAATCATTAACCTTCTTTCAAATGGATACATTTTCCTGGGGCATTATTGGGCCCGGCAATATAGCAACAGAGTTTGCCCACGACCTGGAGCAGATCAAAAGCGCCAGGCACCGCATAGGTGCAGTGCTGTCTCATAGCCTGGAAAAAGCAGCGGCTTTTGCAGAGAAGGAAGACGCGCCCCGGTACTTTGAGGATATCGATTCATTTTTGAGGGAAGCAAAAATAGATGCGGTGTATATAGCAACACCCCATCCATTGCATCATGAAGCAACCCTGCGCTGCCTCCAACACAAACTACCGGTACTTTGTGAAAAGCCGCTGGCCATGAATAGCCGCGAGGTCAAAGAAATGGTGGAGGCAGCCACTAAAAACCAGACCTTTTTAATGGAAGGCATGTGGATCCGTTTTCTTCCCAGCATCCTGAAAGTATTAACCCTATTGGAAAGCAATGCTATCGGCAAGGTCCTATCCATAAAAGCTGATATGAGTTATAAAGCCCCTTTTGATCCGGAGAGCCGCTACTTCAATCCATCCCTGGGCGGCGGTTCCCTGCTCGACCTGGGCATCTACCCCGTCTTTCTCGCGCACCTCCTGTTGGGCAAACCAACCAGCATAAAAGCCTTTGCAAGATTATCTGATAAACAGATAGATGAAGCCTGTGCCGCTGTATTGAGTTATGGAAACCATGCTTACGCACTCATCGAATCATCGCTGATAACGCAAACCGCATTAACGGCTACCATCCAGGGTGAAACCGGCCGCATTCACATTGGTACCCGCTGGAATGAAAAACCATCCGGCATCATCCTTACCAGCTTTGATGGTATCGAGTTGCAATATCCGTGTGAATGGGAAGGCCACGGATTGCAATATGAAGCAGAGGAAGTATACCATTGTGTACGCCAGGGCAAATTGTACAGTGATAAACTTTGCCACCAGTTCAGCCTCGACCTGATGGCCACCCTGGATGCTATCCGGCAACAGACGCAGATCATTTATCCGGCAGACAACGGGTAAATTCCTTTGCTAACTGGTTGTTAATCACCACTGGGGCAAATCGCATCATTTTGTGGATTGCTTTACACAACAGCATTTAGCTAAACCGTTAAAATGAACAGGCATTAGTTTTTTGACAATTGTTAATACAACAAAAACTCATGGAAACGAAGTACGCTGCTCATCGTCGGCAAAGACAACGCATCAAACAATTCGTCAGAACAAGTGTTGAGCCGGTAAGAAAACACAATGGGCAAAAAGGGGAGAGCATCCTTCCGGTTGTCCTGCATACACCACCGGTTTCGAACAAGCCGCCGGTAACAAGCCCGGCTGAAAATGGCAGATTGCCCTTGTTTATGGAACCTTTGTTCAAAGCGAAAGACTTTGATCCACTGTAAACCCTATTACATTAAAGAATCATAAAAGCGCAGTGCATCCATTGCGCTTTTTTATTGCCCCTGGCGCAACAAAAACCCGGTGGATAGTACCACCGGGTTAAAACAACCAAATCAACGTCCGCCGTGAAAAAGTTATCCTTAGAACTTCTGTTATAAGGAATCACCCTTCATTGTAGGTATCTTTCTTTCAGTTCTTTCTGAATCCGGAATAGGAGAATCAATTTCAGGATCCGTTCTTTCGGCAGAATTGCCAGAGCGCTCGTCTACCGGCTCTTCGTTCCATTTATTTTGCTCCTCACTGTTCGTGATCGCATTCTCATCGTTCGTCACTTTCGGCTGCTGCTGTTGCTTTCCTCCGGGATGTTTAGGGTTCTTCTCGTCGTAGCCGCTATGTGCGGTTCCAGTTTGGGTGTTGGAATTATTAGGCACTCCCTCGTCAAATGCTTTTTTCTTCTTGTCCCGCAGATCAGCACCCTGTTGTTGGCCACCCTTTTCATGAGCATCCGCATTACCGTTTGCATCATGTTTTCCTTTTGTTTTTGGATCTTTTATGCTCATAACAAATAATTAATGATTAAACATTTAGGTTTCTTTTTCCTCAATGGTAATGTCAAAAAAATCATACCTCTTTTCCTCGCTGATGCGGGCGGGGAAACATTCCCCCGGTCAGTACCCTTGTTCCCCCAGTAAGCTTGGGATGTCCTAAAACCGGGGCCAAAATGATACAGGCTGACCAGGTTATCCTGGCGGCCCACCCGGAAGCACCGTATTTTCCGAAAACAGCTTCCCCATCCATATAAAATTGAGCAGGAATTTGTTGATTTTTAAGGGGTTTAGATCGCAGTTCTCTACATTTGCCTAAAATGTATCACCACCGCTATGCAGAAACCCTTTATCCTCATCGCTGAAGATGATGCAGATGATCGTTTTCTATTACAAACGGCCTTTGAGGAAAACGGCTTTACGGATACTCTTGAGTTTGTGGAAAATGGCATTGAATTGATTGAATACCTCTCGGGTATTGCACATAAAAAAACACTGGATATCCAATACCCAGGATTTATTTTGCTCGACTTGAATATGCCCAAAAAAGATGGAAGGGAAGTTTTGAAGGAGATCAAGTTACATCCGGAATGGAAGAAAATACCGGTTATTATTTTCACCACTACCAAGAACGAAAATGAGATCAGGCGTTGTTATGAACTCGGCGCCAATACCTATGTGGTGAAACCTGTAAGCTTTGATGCATTGGTGCGGGTGATCCAGGAGATCAGGAGTTATTGGTTCAATACCGCTTCTACCCCTGTGTAGCAGGTTTCTCCGATTTACGTTGAGAGAACTTTTTTATCAATGTAGTGATCAAAGCACCCGCAGCGCCTGCTGCTACTTTAGTGGCTACATTACGTAGCAGGAAGCTACCCAATATACCTGTTACCAGTCCACTCTTTTTGAACAAACGCTTTTTTACAAACATATCTACTGCCAGGCCAACTCCCGATTTAACCATGGGATGCTTAGCCCCGAAAGCGCTAATGCTTCCTATCGCACCTATAATAGTTCCTATCGGTGCTAATTTTTCTTTCACGTCTTTGATCCTGCCATTCAGTTCCGTCTTTTGCACATTGAGTTGTTTGCGCAAACGATCTTGCTCCTTCAACAGGTCTTCGTACGATTTGATCATGGGTTTATTCATATACTTTGCGAATAATAAAGTTCCTGAATCCTGTCATGAGTTTTTTACGGAATACCCATATCAGCAACATCAACATTAAAAAAAGACCAGCTACCAGGAAATATCCCGCTATGGTGCTATTGAGTAACTGGCCCAGCCAGGTGCCCAATGCAAGGCCAATAAAAAGGATTACAAAAATGCCAATGAAAAATATAGCCATAAAAGCTACAACCGATGATGCGACACCCGATGCTTTATCGGTCACATTCACCAGTGTCAACTTGTAATAAGTTTCAAGGAAGTCCATCACATTATCAGCTAAATTATCACTGGTATTGGTGTCTTTCACTTCTGAATATTGTATATCCTCAGTTTTCTGCCGCATAGCTGGTCTTTTTTTAAAGAAATGTAAACCTAAAGCGATAAGAATTAACCAAGGTTTTCTTTTACCCTGTTGTATTTGTTACCGGCTTCCTGGGCAAGGTCTTCAGCTTTTTCTTTTCCTTGTGCAAACAGGTCAGCCAGGCTACCTGCCCAATCATTGCAGTTGCTCTTGATTTTCTTTCTCAGCTCACTACCTTTATCGGGAGCTACTAACATACCGATCACTACTCCGGCTGCGGCGGCACCAACGATGCCCAATAATACTTTTGTTGTTGTAGTCATTTTGAATAATTTTAAATTATGGAATGATGTTTATATTAGTAAAAAGGATGCCGCCCGTAGAGAATGATTTAACCGGGGAAAATAATCCCCACAATTTTCCGGCACTTTTTTTCGATATAATACGTTACTAATGAAACCTTAATCACCTGTATTGGCAAACAAGAAAAAGATACTAATCATAGACGACGAAGCTGATCTCTGCTTACTGATGAAGTCTTATTTCGTCAAAAAGAATTACGATGTACACAGCGCGGCTACCTTACAGGAAGGACTGGCCCAGATGCAGTTGGTTCACCCGGACATATTATTTCTGGATAACAACCTGCCCGATGGCATCGGATGGAGTAAAGTGGAAAGCTTTCTTCATGTAAACCCAGCCCTTCGTTTATTCCTCATGAGCGGCTATCCACCTACCTTTCCAAACATTCCCGGCTTTTCTTATGAAGTGCTGATCAAGCCCATTTCTTTTGCAGATCTGGAGATATTGTAATTTAGCTGATCCATCGTCCGGCTCCCCCCTAAAAATCCCCGCATTCCCTGGTCAGGGGCATATATATAATTAGGATCGAAAGTAAGTTTATAAGGGTGCCGGGGCATTGTATGTACATTACCCTTACCATCCTAATCCACCATCTTTTCAAACGGATCATGAGCTCTTGCAATAAGAAAATAAGCACTTTTTAGCAACCATCCAGTTCAAAGTTTCTTGATTCCACCGTAGATTTCTATCCCCTGCTTCAGTTTTTTAGTGAGCTGGATGTTCTGAATACTCCACACTGATGATTATAGCTGCATGGATCGGGATCAGATAATAAAAGAAGCAATGCAGGCCCCTATATATTTCCCGTGTAATCTATTACCCAACCACCTGAATTAAATGTATACGACAATGACCAGTTACCTACTACCACAAAAAAACGGCGCATTCTTTCGAATACGCCGGTCCTATACCGGAAGATCGCGGCAAAATTTGATTATGAGCTTTTTAGATTATGATCCTTTCTTTTTAAGGGCATTAAGGAAAACATATTCAAAGCTGATCATCCAGCTTTTCTCGGCCATGCGGTGCATATCGCTGTTGAGCTGGAAGCGATGGCCTACATTCAACTTGGCATTGCTGTTGAAAATGAGCTGCACGGCCGGCGCCAGGTCTACATAATACTGCTTCCTGTCGAGCGTGCGCTGCCCCAGCAGTTCTACATAGAGATTCAGGTTGGTCTGGCGGTAACTGGTATACTCGCGAGGCAATACGAGGTAGCCTGCAGACAAAGTATAGTTCAATGCCTGCCAGGGATAAGCATCCTCAATGTATTTAGGCTTTTTGCTGGTCACCTGGGCATAGGCCACAGAACCTGACAAAGCCAGCTTCTGCCACAATTGGGTCACTACAAGGCCACCCATTACACCGCTCTGGTCGCCATCCAGGGCCACCTCTTCATAATAAACATCATTTACGCTGTGGGTGGCTTCGCCAAAAGCTGCTACTCTAAAATGCTTGTGTACATCATCGATGGAAAGAAAACGGTATTTTGCATACAGCCGCACGCTCTCCCACCGCAGGTTGGAGGAGTACATGTCGGAGAAAGTACCGGCCACGTGCACCATCCAGTTTTTATTAAGGCCAAACATGATCTCGGGTGTTTGACGTTGTTCCACCCGGTCATTGTGTTCACTCTTTAACAGTTTAGTACTCCACTTGGCGCTGATGGATTTGCTCGGCATATTGGAAGCAGGCTCGGTGTACGGATACAACTCCTGGGCATAACCAGCTGCCGATACCAGCAGCACTGATATCATTGTAATCACTTGTTTCATACTCAGCTGGTTTTAAGGTAACAGGGATTGCAGCAATGTTTTCAACTGGGCTTCTGTAGGATCTATTGCTACTATTTTCCCTTGCTTGTCCAGCAGGAAGGCGGAAGGCAGTTGCTCAATATTCCAGGCTTTGGCGGTACGGCTTTCCCATCCACCCGGTTCGTTCACCTGTATCCAGGTGATCTGATCGGCAGCCACGGCTTTCTTCCAGGCGCCTTTGTCTTCATCCAGGCTTACACCGTAAATTTCAAATCCTTTGGTTTTAAAAGCGGCATAATTGGTACGCAGGCCGGGCATGGCTTTGCGGCAGGGACCGCACCAGGAAGCCCAGAAATCGATCAATACCACCTTTCCTTTCAGAGAGGATAGCTTGATGGTTTTGCCTTGTGCATTGGGAATGGCGATATCAGGTGCCTGGTCTCCTTTTTTGGGTTGCGCCTGCACGGTAGCGTTGGCTGTCAGCAACAGCAAGCAAGCAAATAATAGCTGTTTCATGAAATAGATTTATAACCGGGGTGGGTCGTATTTCCGCCGGGTGGCGGGATGACTCACCCCGGTATGCGTAAGTTAATTAGATTGTTACATGGTAAATGCGGCTGTCGGCAGCGATACCTTCTTTGGTACAACAGTTTTGTGCTTTGCCGGTCTTAATACAAGCCATGCTGGTGGCAGCACTGTATTTCTTGTATTCTTTCGCACTCACAAAATCTTTATCGACCAGTGTGATGGCCTTCTCGCCTTGCAGGGTCTGTTTATTGACACTCAGGAAGTGAAAGGTTTTGCCATCGATCTGCACATGGGTATCATTCTGCACATCTAATTTATCAAACACACCCATGACCTTTAACCTGGCTACAGAAAAACCGGCATCTTCCACGGCTTTCTTCATCACATCGAAGTCAACAGGTACACCTTCCTTAAAATTGATCTGGAAGGAGGAGGATTTGATATCGGCTTTTACATCCTGCACAAAAGGCACTTTTTCCAATGCCTTATTGATAGCCTTGGTACACATGGCGCAGGTAAGCCCTGCAGCCTGCAGACTGGCACTCTTAAATTGTGCCCTCCCGGCCATACTCACCAGTACCACCAACAGCATGAGGAACATCTTTTTCATATTCAATTGCTTTGAGGTGATTAATGGTGTTGCGCAGGATCTTTTTTCTCTGCTGAGGCGGCAGCGCCCTTGCGATCATATTTGCAGCATTCATGCAACTTGTCGTAAGCTTCATTATCGGCTGTCAGGTCGCGGGTATCATAACCGGCGGCTGCAATAGCCTGCTGGATCTTCTCGTTGCTGGTTTTAGCAGTACTATAGGTGATAGTCAGCTTTTTGCTTTCGGTGTCCCAATTGGCGGTAGTAGCACCGGAATCTTTGGCTGCCTTTTCGATGGTCTTTTTACACATGCCGCACTCACCCCATACTTTCAGGGTTTCTTTTTTCTGAGTGGGATCTTTCTTTTGAGCGCTTACTGTGAATGCAGAGAATACGATGAATAAGAAGGAGAGAACGATATGTTGCGTTTTCATGATAGATAATTTGATAGTTATGACGTATGTGAACGCGAGTGGTTACTGGCTGGTGGCCAGTGGTTAATGGCTAGTGGTAAAATACAGGCTACCCGCTACTCACCTTTTACTACTTGCCTGTTTTTACTATCAAATCCTGAAAACGCAATTACTGAGGTAAACATTATTGAGCCGGGGATCGGGCGGGGAATGGTATTGAAGTGAAAGGTATTGATCCTCGCCGGAAAGCGGTAATTGAAAAAGAGATGGCTGTACAGGCGCTTCAGCGGGCAGTTCCAGGAAATGTACCTGTGCCTGGCCCAGCTGGTGTTCATCCTGCAGTTTTACCAGTTTATAATCCGTATGGCAGCACCCTTTTTTGGTGGCGCTCATGCCGCATTTACCACAAACATCATGGTCATCATATCCATATTCAACGGAGGCGACACGCCCCATGCAATAATGTATATTAACCACCACACCACTGGCGATAGTCATATACAAAACGGATAATATGGCGATGATGGCCTTTTTCATTCCTGTTACAAATGTAACATGTATTTTCTGAAAAGGAAAACGGGCTTACTGTGATAAGCCCGTTTTAACATAAAAACCACATGCTATTTGGTCAGGTGATAATTGATATACACCGTTTTACCTTCAAAATTGATATCATCCTGCAATACGAGGCTATTGGCTGTAACTGATTTCACCGTGAGTTTATAACCATCGGTTATCTTAGCGGGCTTTACACCACCGGGCATCTTCTTGAACATAAAAGTGGGTACACCGTTCTCCGTTTGTACACCCCAGAAGATGGTCCTTTCTCCGGCATTGCAATCCTGACCGGAAGGAAGGGTATAAGAACCATTACCACTGGCTACCAGGTTCCATTGGCTGCCGATGAAGCAAGTGTAAGGCGCATCATCAAACACAGAGACCTTCACTTTTCCGGTAATACCTTCAAAGTCTATATCCTGGACGGTCCAGGTGCCGCTTATTTTTACATTTTTGCCACCATCCGGATTGGCTACCTTGCTGGTAGAACAAGCGCTCATAATAAGAAGCAAGAGAGAAAACGCTGTAACTGACAGCATGTCTTTGTTTTTCATATTTATCATTTTTCGTAAGTGAAATTACAGAACAATATGCAAATTATGCTCCAAACTGGCAAGCACCTGCATAAACGAGTAGATCAACCGGCCTTTTCTTTCGTCCAGGCTAACAATTCATGTAGCGTTTCCTGCACATGATCCCTAATGGCCTTTACCAGGCCTGGGACTACCGGTACTTTAGCTTCCAATTTATATGCCATGGAAAAAAGAGTATTTGAAAACCCACTTATTAAGGACAAAGTGACCTTATTGGAAAGCAGCCAGGAAACGAATGGCGCTTATACGCTGCTGGAAGTAGCGCTGGAAGTTGGAGGCGGCAATAGCCTGCATTATCACACCAGTTTTAATGAAGAGTTTACAGCTATTGAGGGTACGCTCAGTATTGGTCTTAAGGAAAGGCAGTTGCACCTGAAGCCAGGCCAAACTACGGTGGCGGAGATCAACCAACTGCACCGCTTTTACAATGCCAGCTCCTCTCCTATCCGTTTTCAGGTGAAACTCACACCGGGATCCACGGAATTTGAAAAATGTATTGCCATTGGTTATGGCCTCGCCGGTGATGGCCTGACCAATAAAAATGGCATTCCTAAAAAAATGGATCATCTGGCGCTGTTGCTTGACCTCGGCAATACCCGCCTCACTGGTTTCATTGCCTTCATCATGCCGTATTTATTACGCCGCGCCAAACGCGCCAGGAAAAAAGGGGTGTTGAAAATATTGGAAAACAAGTATTGGCTGGAGTTGGGAAGTCGGAAAGTCGGGAAGTCGGAAAGTCCGGAAGACCGGAAGACCGGAAGTTTGGAGGTCAGGAAGACAACATCAAAGCCAGAGGCTTTGAAATAGGAGTCATCCCGCCATGCGGCGGGAAGGCTGGCGACTAAAGAAGTGTTTTACACCTCGATGCCTTGTTGCCTCGTTGCCTCGTTGCCTTTATGCCTTTCTAATTCACAAAACTCCAGAAGATGCCCACCCGTATTTGTAAACCGGGATAGGGATAGTTGATGGTAGGTATATTGTTCTTGGTGAATCCGCCAGCGGCAAAATCGAAGGTGTTGAGGTTCTCGGCACGTACATATGCATTGAAACTCTTGATGCGGAAGTGCATATAAAGACTCATCTCAGGGGTCCGCAATTTCACGTTCACGGTATCCTGGAAATAGTATTGACCTATTAACGGCGAATAAGCCGGCGCTTTGTAGGCTGTAAAGTATTTGGCTTCCAGGCCAAAGCTGATGCCCAGGTTCTTGAAGCCGAGGTTGCCATCATACCCAATCATATTGCGGGTGGTGATGAGCGGCACGTTTACGGGTCCATCTCCGGCCCGCTGCTGTACAATGACCCATGTACGCCAGTTCCAACCCCGTCTACCCAGCTTGAATTGTTTTTCTCCCGATACCCGCAGCAGGTTGAAGAGTGAGGAAAACTGATCAGGCTGATTCATCGATTTAAAATAGGTAAGATTGGTTACCAGGTAATAGCTACCGGTAAGCCTCAACCCATACCTGGGCATATCGAGGGTGGCGAATATATTGGTAATGTTCTCTTTGTTGAAAGTGAGCGGTGTAGCAGATGGCAGGTAAAAGCTACTGCCCTGATCATATATAAAAGAAGGTGTGCGGTTGGTATTCTGAAATGCAGCCCGCAGGTAACCGATCCGCTGACCCAGGAAACGCTGCAGGCTTATATACGCATCATAGTCGCCGGCATTTAATCCATTTACATAAAAGCGTCCACTGGCTTCAATGTCCCATTTCTTATTGCGGGTGCGGTTGCGGTATTCACCATGCAAAAAGAAGTTGTGGTCTTTGGTGGTTACCCTGCCGGAATCAAAAGTACCATTCAGCATTTGCAGGGAGGCACCCACTTTCACAAACTGCTGGGCGTTCTTCGCATCGGGAAACTGGTAAACGGAGAAGTCATTAATCAGCTCACGCCAGTAATCGCGTATCATAAAAGTATCACGGGGAGCCTGCACATCGATGCCGTAATTATTCCTGTACCAGGCACTATCTACCACCTGATCATCCTTGAACCGGTAATTATAAGTATTGTAACTAATGGTATGCTCCAGCCTTAACCGCGGATAGAAAAGCGGTATCACGGTTGAATCGGTTACAATAGAATCTTTTTGTCCCAGATCATATTGCTGCCGCATGAGGTAGGTGGCGGTGGTAAAAAAGGTGCCGGTACTAATGTTAGTGGTAAAGAAATTACGGCTGTTTACCTGGGTCGTGCCCAATTGTGTAGGCACATTGGACCGCTCTTCATACCCTGTGCTGTCCAGGTAGTTTCCATCGGTCTTGATCCCTCCATTCTCACCGGACTGTAGCTTATTGCCTACCAGTACAATGAAATTCTGGTAACGTTTATTTTTGGATTGGTACCAGGAGGTGAAGCGGTAATTGTTGTGATTGGTATTGGAATTGGAGAATAAACCGGGTGAATTGATGAGCCTGTATTGAATGCCCAGGTTCAGGAGGGGGCCTACATTCTGGGTATGTACCAGGTTGATCATCTGTTCGGACCTTGAGCCCAGCAGGTAGTTCAGCTCGGTATAAGGCCGGGTAGTATTAAAGAAACGGCTTTCGGCTACGGTAAAAAGATAATTATCGTAAGCATGGAAGCCATGGTCCCAACCCGATTGCATAATGGGTGTAAACAACAGGCTTCGGGAAGCATTGCCCAGATTACCCAAGTGTTGATGGTACCAGGGCAAAGGTACTTTTTTGGTAAAGTCGTAAAGGGTGGAATCGAAATTGCGCAGGCGGCTTGAATCGAGGTACCGGAAGTGAATAGTGATGGAATCTTCCAAACCGGTACGGTGAGCAACACTGTCGCCGGCGCCGCCCTTGGCCGCGCCGCCCAAATTACCGCCCATGCCTCTGAGCCTGTCAATAGCTCCGCGCTGGGCAGATGCTGTTGTTACAAAGCCGGCCGATAACAGTACTATTCCAAAAAGTATATAAAGAATCCTCAACACTTGTGCCTTAAAATTAGGGAACCAAATTACTGATTAAAACGGGCCTCCCGATGATATAAAAGTTAATCTTACTGAAAATCAAGCTGCTTTAGGGTCCGAAAGTCCGGAAGTCGGAAAGTCCGGAAGAAAAAACCTTGTTACACTCCTGCAACAAGATTCCTCCCCACATTGCTTTCTATGGTAGCTCTGCTACCAATTGTTTAAAGATCGCTGATAGCTTGGGTTCTGCTATTGCGGCTGCTTCCAATACCTCCTGGTGGGTGATCACATTGTCTTCTTCGCGGATACCCAGGTCGGTAATGATGCTGATGGCTACCACGGGCAATCCCATATGAATGGCAATGATCACTTCCTGCACGGTGCTCATCCCTACGGCATCACCACCCAATGCATGGATCATTTTGTATTCGGCCCTGGTTTCAAAAGTAGGACCGGTTACACCGAAGTAAACACCTTCCCGCAAAGTAACCTGCAGGGAAGCAGCGATCGCTTTGGCCTTCTTTTGTAAGTCCTTGCTATAAGGCTCGCTCATATCGGGAAAGCGGGGACCCAGTTCACCATGGTTTTTACCCAACAGTGGATTTACAATGGCGAGGCTGATGTGATCGGTGATCAACATCAGGTCGCCTACCCGGAAGCTCGGATTCACCCCACCGGCAGCGTTAGACACCAACAGGGTCTGAATACCCAGGAACTTCATTACCCTGATGGGGTAAGTAACCTGCTCGGGGGTATATCCTTCATAAAAGTGAAAACGGCCGGCCATCGCCACTATTTTCCTGCCAGACAGTTCGCCGAAGATCAGCTTGCCAGAATGGCCTTCTACTGTAGATACGGGGAAATGGGGTATATCGCTGTAGGGAATCTCTTTCTCCACCCTCATTTCGCGGGCAAAATTGCCAAGACCGCTGCCCAGTACAATACCGGCCAGGGGGGTATGAGGGTAAAGATGCTGGATGAATGCGGTGGTTTCCTTTAACTGTTGGATAATATCGGCCATAATGTGCGCGAAGATATGCCTCGTTACCTAATATTCGTACTTATAGAAGTCACAATTGTCTTCATCGCAAAGCAGGCCTTTCAGCAGTGGGTTCTTCAACACTTCCTCATACTCCATCCAGTGGCCATCAACCTTGATCTTGCTGTAAACCAGCCGGATACCATGGCTGTAATCTACATACCAATCCACATGACCTGTATACAGGGGTTGAATGGGTTTGCCGTCCGGGGTATGCCATCCATAAATGGCCACGCGGTGGGGCTTCGGGTCGCGGGACACCTTAGCGGAGATCACCACATCTTTTTTGATGCCGGCAATGAGGCCCCGGCGCAATTTGCGCTGTCCTTCGATCATCAGGTGGTGCTGCCAGAACATTAAGGCGCTGTCGCGGTATTGGTACAAAGGAATAGGCTCCAGTTTTACCACGGATTGCTGGTAAATATCATTCACCATTTTGCGGGTAGGCAGGAAACAGTGAAGGCCATCGGCGATCTTTTGGGCGGCCATCGGTGTGAGGGGAATACGGGCAAAATCGGCATTGCTGCCTACGGACAGGTAATCGGGCGACACATAATAAACGGCTTTATGGGTCATGCCGAGGGAATCGGTTATTTCGGTCCCGATACGCACAAAGTATTTGAGGAAGGGTGGAATATTGCCCGATAAAACTTCCTTTACCACGAAGCTTTCCCGCTCTTCGCGGGTGAGTGGGATGACCTTTTTGTAAAAATCGGTCCCATTGATGGCTTCCGCCGGTCGGACGGGAATGGTGATGTATTGATTGCTGCGGCAGGAGGCAAGGGAAATAATCAAACAAATGATAAATAGTCTCATATGGGAATTTGTGCTTTGTGAAGGTAGTTTAGAAAAAGGCAACGAGGCAACGGAGGCAACCAGGGGGATCAATATTCTATATCTATAATGCCCGATCCTTCGCAGTTTTTAACTAAATTGGATCATGCTTCAATTCCAGGAATGGGACCTACACTTATACATACTTCATTTTGTGCTAAAGCCCTCCAGTGGCTGATTTGGGGAGTACCCAACAACACATTTCCGCGTCCCGCCTGCATTTGAGCCCTGTTTTCTTGCTACTGGCTTGCAACTGGCTCGCAACCGGCTTTCAACCAGGCGCCGGCATCTATTCTCCATACACGGTTGATCTATACCGTATCCATTGCTGATCCCCCGCGCATCCGATGTTCTTCCTTGTATTCTTCTATATGCTGCCTTCTGTATTCTATATTCTTGTATTTCAATGGGTAAATTGGGTAAACCAAATTCTTCATTCTAATTTCTGGGCTTTCCTCCTTAAATTCGCCCAAAATTATTCCTGCATGAATCTCCACGAATACCAGGCAAAAGAGTTACTGAAGAAATACAATGTACCGGTACAGGAAGGTATCCCGGTAGACAGGGCTGATGCAGCCGAAGAAGCTTATAAGAATCTTAAAGTACAGTATGGCAATAGTTTCGCTGTTGTGAAGGCCCAGATCCACGCCGGCGGGCGCGGTAAGGGAAAGATCAGGGGTACGGAGCAGCGCGGTGTAGCGGTAGGTAAAAGTGCAGAAGAGGTGAAGCAGATTGCTTCCAATATATTGGGTGGCGTACTGGAAACGATCCAAACGGGTCCTGCCGGTAAGCTGGTGAGCAAGGTACTGGTAGCCCAGGATGTTTATTATCCCGGTCCCAACCCCATCAAAGAATTTTACTTATCCATCCTGCTCGACCGTGGTCGTGGTCAGAATGTGATCATGTACAGCACTGAAGGCGGTATGGACATTGAAGAAGTAGCGCACAATACACCTGAAAAGATATTCAAAGAGTGGGTTCATCCCGGTGGTGGCCTGCAAGGTTTCCAGGCTCGTAAGATCGCCTTCAACCTGCAACTGAAAGGGGAAGCCTTCAAGAACTGCGTTAAGTTTGTTACCAATTTATACAATGCCTACGTAGGATTGGATTGCAGCATGCTGGAAATCAACCCCTTGTTCAAGACAGCCGATGAGAAGATCATCGCGGTAGACTGTAAAATGAACCTGGATGATAACTCCCTGATGCGCCACCCCGACCTGGAAGCCATGCGTGATATCAGTGAAGAAGATCCTACAGAAGTAGAAGCTGGCAAATACAACCTCAACTTTGTGAAACTGGATGGCAACGTAGGTTGCATGGTTAACGGCGCCGGCCTGGCCATGGCTACGATGGATATGATCAAGCTGAGTGGCGGTGAGCCTGCCAACTTCCTGGACGTAGGCGGTACGGCTAATGCTACTACGGTAGAAGCTGGTTTCCGCATCATCCTGAAAGATCCCAAGGTAAAAGCCATCCTCATCAATATCTTCGGTGGTATTGTACGTTGCGACCGTGTGGCACAGGGTGTTATTGACGCTTACAAATCCATTGGCAATATTGAAGTACCGATCATTGTGCGTTTACAAGGTACCAATGCGGACGAAGCCAAGAAGCTGATTGAAGAAAGTGGTCTGAAAGTACAGAGCGCTATTCTGCTCAGTGAAGCTGCTGCGCTGGTGGGTAAAGCGATCGCCTAATTGTCTGAACTGGGATTTGTGAGATGTACGGGATTGGTGGGATTGGATCGTTGAATTAGCTTAGAAGATCATTTAATTATAAATCCTTGGTCGCTGATTTTTCAGCGACCTTTTTTTATGCCCTATTATCACAGATCACCTTGCATAAAGCGCTTGAGCATACTGATGGTTGATCCTATGTAACGTTGTGTCTTTTGCAGCAATTGTTCGTAGACCACGGAGTTCACGGCTTCGGGCTTTTGTTCCAGGGGAAATAGATAAATACTATTCTTCTTATCGGCTTCCAGGTGGCGTATGGAATACCGGTATCCATTTTCCTTTACTTCAATTTCCAATTTGAGGGCAATGGGCACGGTGAAACTTTTGAGCCGGTGGTTCATACGCATCATGATATGTCCTTTACCTGTATGCACAGACTCCACAAAAGCGACAGAATCCCAGTGAATGATAAAGGGTTGCCGGAAAAAACTCTTCGCCCGTTGTTTCAACAAAGAATCAGGGGCATTGAGGGTTAATTCCTGGGCATATTCGTATTGGTCCAGCGTATTGCGCGGCAGCTGGGCTTCGGCCCCGGCACTCATGATAAGCAGTATAAAAAGCAAGTAACGCATGGTACTACAAGTTAATATTTTTACCGGGTATTTACTAGTACAGGGTCTTTCGGTAATTACCATGTAAAGCCTGGCAACCTTAAACAATAGCTTGTATACAATATTTACCTCATTAACTTGCCTATTCTCCTTATTCTTTCACCAGGCGTTATGTGGCAGGCATAATTTTTATTACGGGAAGTGATATTATTAAAAGGTTCTCCTGTATATTGTACACCTAATCAAGTTCTGCTATTATTATAATCTTTCCAGATATTTTCATTTCCGGATGAGTATGCTATGGCATCCTTCGGAAGTTTGTTGACATTAACATTGCCCCATACAGTTTTTAACTAATGCTTTCTCCGCAGATTCCCCCTGTGAGGAATTGTGATAGTTATGCGATCATTAGCCATTTTCTATTACTGATTAGCATATAGTATTTTCATCATGAGTGGTCAACCAACAGGTAGTGATTGGGTAGAAGAATTTATACAAGGCAATACACGTGTACACGGCCAGGTGTTTGACCATTTTTTTTACACCATGAGTTTTTTCGCCTTTAAGATCATTCATAACCAACCTGTAGCCGAAGAAATAGCATCGGATTGCATCCACAAGATGATTGAGATGCATGAAAAATTTGAGTCGCTAAGTCACCTTCGATCGTTTCTCTACCGGTGTGTAAAAAATAAATGCTTCGACCACCTCAGGCGTCCTTCCAGTAAGATCAGAAACAGCGATGCGCAATTGTATGAACACCTCCCGGCGCAGGAAGAAGATTCTGTCATTCACCTGCTGATACAGGCAGAGGTGATGGAAATGATCTACCAGCAGATAGAGAAACTGCCTGAAAAAAGACGTGAGATATTAAAACTCTTTTATGTAGAAGGCTTCACGCTGGAGGAGATCAGTATCCGCCTGGGGCTTGATCTGGCTACAGTTCGTTCTGCCAAGTCGAAAGCTATTGCTCAGCTCAGGACTATCCTGGGTGACAAAAAACTCCTGTCTGTATTGGCGCTGCTGCTGGCGCGGCAAGGCGTTACCACTAACTAAAGCTGTATACCACTCGCTGTTTCCCACCACATATTATCCCTGCATTATTTTATTTTGAAATTATTGTTAACAGCGAGACTCGTTTTTGTTTTACTACCGTATTAATATATATCACTCCCGTTCTCATTATCCTGGAAAAAAATAATTCGACATCATGCCTGATCTTGATAGTGACATTGCTATGCTCATCCTGAAACAACTGCAGCAGGAACTGACACCGGAAGAAGATGAGCGACTGCAGCAATGGATGGCTCAATCGGATAGCAACCGGCAGCTTATTGAATCGCTTTCGGATGAACACAATCTTGATAAACAAGTGCAGGAGTTTTTTGCGTTCAGGAGGTTGGCTGAAGGGGGAAGAAAGGAGGTTAATGTGGTGGAGGCGCCGGCGGGTAAGAAAACCTGGTACCGGTATGCAGCAGCAGCGGCTGTATTGATCTTGCTATCTGTGGCAGGGTACCTGGTGTTTAAACCAACCAGTCAACAAGTATCTAAAACCGAAAATAATCAAAAGCCATCTATAAGTAATATACCACCCGGAAGAGATGGCGCCATTCTTACGCTGGGAGATGGCAAGCAGATATTATTGGACAGTGCTGTCAATGGCCAATTGGCTGTGCAGGGACAAACGACCATTACGCGCAAGGACGGACAGATCAGTTACCGGGCCAGCGATCAACAGCAAGGGAAAGTGGAATTCAACACCACCAGTACGCCCCGTGGCCGGCAATACAAATTACAGTTGAGTGATGGCACGGCGATTTGGTTGAATGCAGCATCGTCGGTCACCTACCCTACCCTTTTTACCGGACCCAAGCGGGAGGTAAGTATTACCGGCGAGGTGTACCTGGAGGTAGCCCCTAATAAAAGCAAGCCTTTTGTTGTGCATGTAGCCAATAACAATACCAATATAGAAGTACTGGGTACGCGGTTTACTGTGAATGCGTACAATGATGAGCCTTATATGAAAACTACTTTACTGGCAGGTTCCATCAAGCTCACGGCGCAGGTGCAGGGAAAAAATACTAATACGATACTTCGTCCCGGACAACAAACCAGGGTAAGCCATGAGAACCTTGAAGTGATAAAAGAGGCAAATACGGAAGAAGCTGTTGCCTTTATCAATGGCTTCTTCTATTTTAACAAGGCTGATATTAAAACCGTGATGCGTCAGTTGGAGAAGTGGTACGATATCCAGGTAAACTTTGCGCAGCCTGTAAGCAATAAAACATTTGACGGAGAAATACAACGCTCCCTTGCCTTACCGGTGGTATTGAAGATGCTGGAAAGAAGTGGCGTGCAGTTTAGCATGGAAGGCAACCGGGTGCAGGTAAAATAATTGATACATCGATTTTTTTCATGAGAGCCTTTGAACCAGAATGAATGTATTCAGGGAGAATACAAGGACAGACGGAGGGTTTCCACCTTACCGTTTTTTAAAAAAGTAGTTTGAAAAACAATGATAGCAGCACTAAAGAACAACTGATTAGTTAACCATTAGCCTTGCCTTATATGTAACTGATCCTTCGGGCCGGAGCGCATTTACTTTCCCGTATGTGCTTCCCTGAAACCGATTATTCATTATTAATCTGTACTGTTATGAACGACCAGTAGTCCATTGCCGCAAGATCCCCCAATATTCTATTTCCCTTTGTTGGTTTCATCTCCCGTGTTAATAAAAGCGTTTCACGTTTTTAACTGATCTCTTTTCGTTACCAATTTACACTACTCCTTCCCGGCGTATGGCCGGAGTGTCTTTGTTCAGTTAACAATGGCTTTATTAACCACCAACTAACTCCACTTACCATGAGGCGAGATTTTGCGGGCAGCAGCGAAATAATTGTTGCGGCGAAAGCTGTAGCATGTATCATAGATCATATACACGAGCCAGGGAACGCATCACTGACTCGCCAACCAAACCGCCGCGGGCTGCCCAACAGTCCGGGCAAACAAATTACAAGAGTAATGAGATTAACGCTACTATTCATGCTGGCGGGCCTGTTGCAGGTACAGGCAAAAGGCTATGGTCAGCAACTCACCCTTGATGTAAAAGAGGAATCCCTCATCAAAGTATTTGCCATTATCAAACAGCAAACCGGTTATGTGCTTTTTGGCGCTACGGATTTACTGGCCAGGGCCAGGCCGGTGACCATCAAGGTGCGGAATGAAACCCTTGAAAATGTGCTGAAGTTGTGTTTCAAAGACCAACCCATCGACTACTCCATTGACGGCAAAACAATCTCCCTATTCGAGAAAAAAAAAGAGCCTGGTATTATTTCCTCTTTAGCCAACCTGCCCTCTGCGGCAGGTATTGATGTAAGGGGAAAAGTGACCAATGAAGCTAATGAGCCTGTTGCAGGCGTGAGCATAACAGTGAAGGGCACCAAGGCAGGGACTTACACGGATGGAGAAGGCAATTTTTTTCTGAAGCAGGTAGACCCCAATGCTACCCTCCTGTTCACCGCCGTTAATATCCAGCCACTGGAAGCAATCATCATGGGTCGTCGCACCCTCGATATAAAAGTGCAGGGCAAAACCGGCGCACTGGATGAAGTGAAAGTGATTGCCTACGGCACCACTAGTCAGCGTTTTACCACCGGCAATACTGCTACCGTGAAAGCCGCCGATATCGAAAAAATGCCCATCAATAACCCCCTCCTCGCCCTCCAGGGCCGCGTGCCGGGACTGGAAGTGACCCAGAGCAATGGGATGCCGGGCGCCGGAATCCGTGTACGCATTCAGGGACGAACTAATCTCCTGAATTTCACGGTATCTGATCCTCTGATTGTGGTAGACGGAGTGCCTTACCCACCTCAAAATCTAGGAACCTTTCGAGGAGGAATGACCGGAACTAGTGTTTTAGGCGGGGTGGGAGAAGAAAATATTCCACCCGGGAGTACTCTTGCCTTCCTCAACCCGGCCGATATTGAGAGCATTGATGTGTTGAAGGATGCCGATGCCACGGCGATTTATGGCAGCCGCGCCGCCAATGGCGCCATCCTCATCACCACTAAGAAGGGCAAGGCAGGAGATACCCGCGTGGATGTGGCGCTGGAGGAGGGCTGGGGCGAGGTACCGGTAAAACTCAAGCTACTCAGTACGTCTCAATACCTGGAAATGCGCCGGGAAGCCAAGCGAAATAACCATGCAGATATTTTACCCACGGATTATGACCTAAACGGGTTGTGGGATACCACTCGATACACTGACTGGCAAAAAGAAATGATCGGCGGCACGGCCCATTTTACACGGCTATCAGCTTCGGTATCTGGTGGCAGCACCAGGGCCAATTACCGCATTGGGGGCACCTATGGCCGGGAAACCACCGTATTCCCTGGCGATTTTGCCAATACTAAGGGGGCCCTAAGTTTTAACGTGAATGGCAGTGACCGCAACCAGCGTTTTCAAATATCTCTCACTGGTAGTTTTATGCTTGATAAAAACGAGATTCCCAGCCGCGATTTTACGGAGTTCATCTACCTAGCTCCTGTGGCGCCGGCTTTGCATAAAGCAGATGGTACCCTTAACTGGGCCCCGGATGCCAATGGGTTGTCTTCCTGGACCAATCCGCTTTCCAACAACGAGAATCTTTTTGATGTAAAGTCCTATAACCTGGTCAGCAACCTTTCCGTCAGTTATAAGATTATCTCTAACCTAAGCCTGCGGGCCAATCTAGGGTTTAACCAACTCCAGTCGAACCAATTTCTGGGGTCACTGGATGCTTCTATAAGACCGGAAGACCGGGCCGCCCTTGTCCGTAATGCTACTATTACTCGAAATACCATCCGTTCCTGGATCACAGAGCCTCAACTTAGTTATAGCCGACCACATTTTTTAGGCGGTAGACTGGAGGCATTGTTAGGTGCTACCTTCCAGGAGCAGGTCAGTGAAGGCATGGCAGTGGAAGCTTGGGGGCAAAGTAGTGATCAGTTGTTGCACAACCTAGCAGCCGCCACCAGTTTTTCCTTTGGGATGGTTAACAGTATCTACCGTTATGCGGGCGTATTCAGTCGTATCAATTATATTGGAAAAGAACGATACCTACTCAATCTTTCTGCCCGGCGTGATGGCAGTTCTCGTTTTGGCCGCAATAACCTGTTTGCCAACTTTGGGGCGGTAGGGGCTGGCTGGATCTTCAGTGAGGAAGCTTTTGTCAAAAAAATACTTCCCTGGCTTAGCTTTGGCAAGTTCCGCGGCAGCTATGGGTTGATGGGCAATGACCAAATTGGCGATTATCAGTTTATGAGCTTGTATGGCAACAGTGGTGGTGATATCCCCTACCAGGGTATTCGTACTTTAGCCGGCGGATTGAGCAATCCTGATCTCCAATGGGAAGAAACCCGCAAGTTACAGTTGGGTTTGGAGTTGGGTATCATCAATAACCGGGTACTGCTGAACCTCACCTGGTTTCGAAATCGAACTAGCAATTCATTGGGAGATGTGAATATGCCGATTATAACTGGGACAAACTCTATTACTACTAATTTTCCGGCCCTGATTCAGAATAGTGGTTGGGAGTTGACTGTGACTACTGAAAATATTAAGACCAAAAATTTTAGCTGGACCAGCAACCTAAATCTTACGTGTCCACGCAATAAACTGGTGGCCTTCCCCGACCTTGCAAATTCCGCTTCCGCTAATGACCTGGTGATTGGTCAACCATTGGGGATGACGAAAACATATTCTTTTTACGGGATAGACCCACTCACTGGCCGATTTCTGTTGTACGATGCCCAAGGTGGGCTAACTACCAGTCCCAACGCTGCTACTGACCGGACAATTTGGCTCAATCGGAACCAGTTACTTTACGGCGGTCTGCACAACAACCTTCAGCACAGGGGCCTACAACTCAGCTTTTTTCTGCAGTATGCACAACAAAAAGGAATGGATTTTTTGCAAACCAGCGGGTCAATGCCAGGTGTATTTAACTCAATTTTTCCTGATCAAAACCAACCGGTGGAGGTAATGGATCGTTGGCAAAAGCCTGGTGATCAGCGTCCGTTTGCACGATTTGCAACTTCTTCATCTGGTTTCACACAAGGAAACAGAGGATTCAAATCTATTCCCTATTTGAGATTACAAAATGTGTCGCTAAGCTATGAATTTTCTGCAAGGCAGTGTAAATCATTAAAGATCCAGCGTCTGCGTGTTTTTGCACATGCCCAGAATTTGTATACCTGGACCAATTACCAAGGATTAAATCCTGAATCGAAAAATTCGGGCTCGATTCCTCCTTTACGCTTGATCACACTCGGTGGGAATATTAGTTTTTGATCCCAGCCCCTAAGAATCTTCATATACTATTTAATCTACCATCATGCAAAAATCACAATCGATAAAAAATTGGTACGGGATTATTCTCACCTACATATTTATTCTTTTGATAATCGGATCCTGTAAAAAATTCATCGAAGTACCAGCTCCTACAACCAGCATTACCGAAGTCAGCGTGTTTAGTAATGACCAAACAGCTATTGCCGCTGTCACGGGGCTTTTTGCCCGCATTAGCCAAGGAGGATCTGTCGATTTTTTAGGTAACATGAGCCTAGACGTATTGAGCTTGTCCAAGCTAGCAGGTCTCTCGGCCGATGAATTTAACCTATGGTCTGGCGCATTAGAGGTTGAGAAGGCCTATTACGAAAATAATCTTCAAACTAATTTTCAAGGAACTGGTGGCAGCATAGACGCCGGTATCGAATGCTGGAACTTGCTATATCCAATTATATACAGCACCAACCAGATTGTCGACAACCTAGAAAGGGCTTCTAACCTCACGCCCCGCATACAACAACAATTGCTAGGTGAGTGCCAGTTTTTCCGGGCCTTCCTATATTTCTATTTGGTCAACTTGTACGGCGATGTACCGTTGGCACTTGGAACCAGTCCTGAAACAAACCGCAAGCTCAAGCGCACACCAATAACAGAAGTGTACAAACAAATGATCACCGATTTAATGAGGGCCCGTAGTCTGCTCAGCGAAAGCTTTGTGAACAATGGACTGCAACCTTATGCTGGTGCGGTGGCCGAAAGAACAAGGCCCTGCCAGTTAGCCGCTATAGCGTTGATGGCACGTTGTTATTTGTATACTGGGGATTATGCGAAAGCTGCTGGGGCCGCCACTGAAGTGATCAATCATACCGATTTGTTTGATTTGGCTACCGTACCACTCACCTCTGTGTTTAAGAAAAACAGTCGTGAGGCCATTTGGCAATTGCAGCCGGTGCGCAATGGCTGGAATACGCCCGAAAGCCGGATGTTTGCCTTAAAAGCCGCACCGGAGGGTTTCAGTGCGACCAAATCTGTTTACCTGAGCCAGTCGTTATTGCAGGAATTTGAAGCTGGCGACGCCCGTAGGACCCAATGGGTGGATAGCTATACTTCCACCGATCCAGCTGGTGAATTTTATTTTCCTTCCAAATACACCGATACTGCCCTCAATCCTGATATTACCTCGGAAACAGGAACTACATTGATGACAGAATATAGCATGGTGCTAAGGCTAGCCGAACAATACCTTATCCGGGCTGAAGCAAGAACATATACCGGTGATTTAACCGGGGCACTAGCTGATATTAATACTATACGTACCAGAGCACGAGCTCAACCCACACAGCAGGTTCCTGCCCCGCTTCCCAATCTGGCCTCCAACCTCAACCAGGCGCAGGTGCTAAAAGCCGTGTGGCAGGAAAAAAGGATTGAATTGTTTGCAGAATGGGGGCATCGCTGGTTGGATTTGAAACGCACTGGGCAGGTAAACACTGTGATGGAGTTAATCACACCTCAGAAAGGCGGTGGCTGGCAATCCACCGATGCATTATACCCCCTGCCGGCCTTAGACCTACACCGCGCGCCACAGCTAATACAGAACCTAGGGTATTGAATAATATTTCCAATAAAATATGACCGATAAATACATCCTCAATGAATAAACACTTTTTTTTAGGAGCCGTTTTATTAGGTGGGCTCCCTTTGGGAGCAATATCACAACAGGCAGCAATAACCGGTATATGGACCTTAACTGACAAACAGCACCTGCAAGGGCCGCTTTATGGTAATGGAATACCCAAATTGTATACTATTACCGAAGAAGCAGGAAATACTAATTTAGCAATGACAACTACCGTAGGTGAGAAGGACACGGTTGAATTGGAATCTTTTGGCCCTATCAATGGACATTCTTTGGCATTCAGGACGGCTAAAGGAAGGCAAAAAGTAATACAGCTAATCAAGCTTCAACATCAAAACTTATGGATTAGATATGTGAATATGTCTGCCCGCAATAATGCAAATCAGCAGGAAATCCAGATTGTAGACAGCCTGCAGTTGAGCGAAGACGGTAACTACCTTACACTTACGCGCCATTATGATGGTCCAAATACACCTGACGGAAACGAAGATTATGTAATGGCAGGCACCTATAAAAAGACAACGTCCGAACAACTAGCCTTGAAAACAACGATGGGCAAAGGGGTATTATGGACAGCGGGACTCACTTGGCAACAAATACTGGCTAAAGCTCGGCAAGAAAAAAAATACGTATTTGTGGATTGCTATGCCACTTGGTGCGGCCCATGTAAAATCATGGACCAAGAAGTATTCCCGCTCAACTGGGTGGGAGAAGCTATGAATCATCAATTTTTGGCAGTGAAAGTACAAATGGATACTGGCAAAAACGATCCGGAGAACATTCGTCTAACTTATTCCATTGCCAGACATCTGGAACAAAAATATAATATACAAGTACTGCCCTCCTATCTATTCTTTGACGGAACTGGCCAATTAGTGCATAAGGAAATGGGGGCTTTCAAAACCGATGAGTTTGTGAATATCCTACATAAGGCAGCTAGCCCAAGTTCCCAATTATACACCCAGTACCGGGAGGCGCTGGCAGAAAACTTACCCGCTGGCGATCTGCCAGCGCTGGCAGCCCGATTGGCAGAACCACAATATGGTGAGCAGGAAATGTCGAAGACACTAATACGATTGTATATAGAGAGGCAATTTTATCCGCTTAGCGACAAGGCACTCCTAACCAGGGATAAGCTTGAGGCTATCTTGCAATACTGGGGTGTGATTAAATCCAATGACCGGATATTCAAATTATTTCACAGCGACCCGGACAAGATCAATAAGATATTAGGTAAAAAAAACGAAGATGATTTTGCGCAACAAAGAATAGAAGATACAATCTGGCAGGAAGAAGTTCGGCCTGCCATAAAAAAGGCCAATTCCATGAACATTATGCCCGACTGGAATGCCTTGCAAACAACAATTACCCATAAATATGGGAGAAATTATGCTGCCAGACCTATTCTAGATACAAAAGTATGGTGGTACCAAAAGCACCAGCAATGGAGCTTTTTTTGCAAATATCTGTATCAGCAAATGCATGCCAACAAAAATTTAGATTCAAATACGCTGAATAGTGCTGCTTGGATGATGTTCTTATACAGTACCGAAAAAGAACAATTGGCAGCGGCCTTGCAATGGACCCAGCAAGCAATTAATCTAGAATTAATTCAACAAATCGAAGGGGCTCCTATGATTGCAACTTGCAGTACCTATGGTAACCTGCTGTACAAACTGGGTAGAAAAGAGGAGGCTATTGCATATTACCAAAAAATGGTAGTCTCCAGGGCACCGGTTGAAGCACGGATATGGCCCAATACCCTACTCAGGATGCAAGAAGGTCAACCCACTTGGAAAAATCGGGAAGAATGGACAAACTTGTAAATGCTTTGTTCGATCATCTTTATCATAAATAATCCATCATTATGAAACAGGCTTATATATTATTTTTTTTACTAAGTAATTTTAACATAATTATAGCTTGCCGCAAACAGGCCCCTCCAACACGCACAGCAGGCACCCTCACCCTTGTTAATACTTTGGTACAGGGGCAGGCCATACAGTTAAGTAGCCATCGGCAGGTGGTCAATAATAATGCTTTTGCCCATGTAGGGCTCCTACCCGGTCCGAGGGATTTATACCTCTTCCCAATAGGAGATTCGCTGAAGCCCTATTACGTGAGCTTAAAGCCGCTACAAGTACAGGAAGGTGATATTTATACCCTCTTACTAAGTGGGCTTGCCACAGCTCCGGAGATACTTTTACTACATGAAGCCCTACCTGTACATATCGACAGTTCGATGGGCATACGGTTTATCAACCTCTCACCAGGCAGCCCGGCCGTCAACATTACTTTATCTACAACCCCAGCCTTACCAGAATTTAGCAAGCTGGAGTACCAACAGATCACGCCCTTCCTTTCTTATCCCATTACATCGGTTTTTAAATCATATACGTTTCAAGTGAGAGAGGCGGCTACCGGGGAGCGGATAGCTTCGCTTACGCTAAGCGGTACCAATCTGACTACCGGACTGCCTCGATTTAAAAATGTGACATTAGTACTCAGAGGCATAATAGGTGGCTCACCAGCCGCCGGCATTACCCGCATCAACCATTATTAAGCCTGTCACATTAGCTGGACTTGCAGTGAGAAATATTTTTTTTCGACATCTGCCGGACCCCGATACGCACATTTAAATATTGTAAATTAATGGCAGCGCCACTCAGGCCCTCTAATGGTTCTTATTATTCCTAGACACGCCAATTTAGAATATGTTAAATATAAAAGAATATCCACTTATTTTGGTTGCCCTGTTGGGCAATCTCTTGTCAGGAGCACAGCTTAACAAGCCGATAATAGATTCCACCATGGTGGGCACATGGCCTGTCCTCACTGGCGACATTAAGATATCGAGTGACGGCCGCTATGTAGCTTACCATATACGCAACCAGCCACTGGGCAGCAATACTTTGGTACTGCAGGCAACAAAAGGAAACTGGAAACAGGAACGGCCAGTACGTCGGGGAAACATCAACCTTATTTATTTTTCTGCCGACAGCCGGCATTTGGTTTGGCAAAATGGGGATAGCCTCTTTTTGGACCCTATGGGCCAGAACCAAAAAAAATTACTGGCTCTCATATCTGGCCCCTGCTTGACGCCAGGGAAGACCAAAGGTATTTGGCTGGCTTGGCACGATAAGTCTAAGCAAGAAAATTTGGTGTTGTACAACTTAGTAACCGGACAAAAACTAACTTTTCCCCAAGTAACCGACGCTGTATTTGACGAAAGGGGTACTGTATTGTTAGTATATCAAGAGAGCAAGAGACATAGTCTTTACTGGGTAACCCTTTCCAAAAAAATTACAGAAAGGATCATCTGGGAAGACGATCAAAAGAAAAGTGCAGGCTCTTTTCTTTTTGACGGCCCGGCCCATCAATTATGTTTCCTAGTAAGCAGTGCTGACAGCCCTTCAGTATTTTATTACGAGCAGAGTATGTCTCGTGCCATAGAAAAATACAACAAAGCATTACTACCACCGGGGTGGCAAGTAACAGGTCTACAAGGGTTTAACAACACGGGCCAATATCTGCTGGCTGATGTGGTCACCCAAAAAGAACCTCGCAGAATACCAGATCCTAGCATGGTCGCAGTAGATGTTTGGAGCTACCGCGACGCCGTCATCCACCCAGCCCAGACTGCACATTATTCGGCCCAATACTCCTATGACCGAAAGGCGCTCATATCAATTCCTTCTGGAGAAATCCAAGGCAAAATAACTCTTCTAAACTCCAAAGGACTTAAAATATTTATTGGATATGATTATTGTGTTCTCAGCAATGACACTATAGCTCCCCCACTAAATTTTCCTGAACACTGGGTATTACCCATTTCAAAAATGTGGCTGCAACCTCTAAAAGGTGGTGAACCTATCGAATTACCCTTCAATAGCGGATACACAGGAACGTCGCCAAGGGGACGCTGGTTGATTTTCTGGGTCAATAAAAAGGGGCAACGTGCCGATTATTACAGTTATGAGATCGCTACCGGCAAAACCTGTAATATCACAGGAACTCTACCGGTTTCAGTGGCTGAAGAAAAAATACAACGAATTGATTCCATACCGGTGGGCATTGCCGGCTGGTATAATGACGACGAAACCTTGTTGATCTATGGGAACTACGATATCTGGAAACTGGATCCGGCCGGAATAAAAGCGCCAGTTAATCTCACCCATGGTTATGGGCAACTTAGTAATACAAAACTGCGCCTAGTTGCTGGTGGCTTGTATGGCATTGAATCAGTCATACTAAACGGTACAGAAGAATTACTGCTAACAGGCTATAATGAACTGACCAAGTACAATGGCTTTTTTAAGCTCCGCTTATCTGAATCAGGCAAACAGAAACCACTACAACTATCTATGCAACCTTTTAGCTGGTTCAAAACTGTTAGTCAAGTAGGTGTAAGTGCAGTTGGAGCCAACCAAGGCGTAGCTCCATTATATGGGGGCAGAAACTCGGAGCAACTATGCGTACTCATGGGAGAAAGTGCAACAGAATATCCAAATTACTATTATACCCATGATTTTAAACAATTCTTCCCACTTACCCGGTTACAACCACATAAAATCTTTAACTGGCTTACTACCGAAATAGTGAACTGGCCCTTGCCCGGCGGCCAAACAATTCAGGGGATATTGTACAAACCCGAGAATTTTGATTCTACCCAAAAATATCCTTTGATTTTTAATTATTATGAACGAATGTCCGGCTGGATGTACCAATTCAGCAATCCCGGCTTTTCATTCGGGATAATGAATATTCCATGGTTTGTAAGCCGTGGTTATCTAGTATTTACTCCTGACATCCCTTTTTCAGATGGGAGCAAAACCGGGATATCGAGTGGAGAGCATGCCTGGCTTGCAGTAGAATCAGCAGCAGAATACCTATCCAGGCGAATTTATATAGACAGTAACCGTCTGGGACTGCAAGGTAATAGCTTTGGTGGACAACTCACACTCTGCATTTATACCCGAAGTAAAAGGTTTAAAGCAGCTGTAGAAGGTACTGGATTTACCGATGAAATGAGTACCTATTTAGACCTGGTTAATATCATGGGTGATGGAACTTTGGAATCGACACCCGTTCAAGCTACTCGAGAAAGCGGTCATGCATTATATGGTGCAACTCCTTGGGAAAGGCCCGAACTCTATCTTAAAAACTCATCCGTCTGGAGAGCCGACAAGATCGGTGGTCCTTTGCTGATCATGCACAACAAAAAAGACGTACAAGTTCCTTGGAAGCAAGGAGTGGCCATGTATATGGCTTTACGGCGTTTGGGAAAGCCTTGTTGGATGCTACAATACGATGGAGAGGGGCACGGGGTTAGTGGCAAAGCAGCCAAAGATTACACCATACGGATGACACAATACTTTGATCATTATCTGAACGCAAAACCCGCTCCCCGCTGGATGACTCTGGGGATACCCGCACGTTTTAAACAGGTGGACAACCGCTATGAGCTCGACTCAATAGGTATGTGTAACGAGGACTGCCGCGTCTGTAATAAAAAAAACGCCAATTAATGCCCCCTATGCAAGAGGCCCGCTCTGGCGGGCCTCTTGCATAGGGGGCTAAAAAATGCGTCCATTAATAGCCCACAACAATAACGGAATAGATAATATTAATTATCAAATTGAAAATCAGTGAGCCTTATGGAACAATTAGCAGAAGGGGTAATGGCTGGACAATCTCCGTTCTTTAGTACAAAGGTATAAATTGGATCTACTCCAACATTAGTTACCTTAACTGAAAATGGAAGAGTCAACAAAGGACAGGTGGTAGGAAGTATAGTTGTGATTTTCTTATAAACACAGTATTTTTCCTCTTTTGCTTTAAACGCCAGAACACCACCAACTGTTGCCAACACAAACAGAGACAGCAACATGATCTTAATTCTTTTCATAATAAAAGGTGCTTTTTAAAATCAAAAAGCTAAACTTTGGTTAATAAAATGATTGCCTACTCTGGATTAATGTGGTTTTCGGCTATTCCACAGGTGCAGGACATTTTTTGCAAGTAATATCCTGCAGTATTGCAATACTTATTCTTCTGCTACCTTTTTAAGCTGACTGCTATATATTTTCCCCATAAAAGTTTTATTGAGTCTTTTATCTTTCCCATAAATCGCCATATAAGGAACCCCCATTATCTCAAAGTATTCAGCTCCGATATTTGCAGAATCAATACCAATAGTAATATTGGGATACTTTTTAAGATTAAACTCCTTGCTAAAGGCTTTAAGGTCTGGCATCGGAAAACTGCTGACAAAATAAAACTGAATGTCTTTCAGCCGGTCCATATCCTCCGTTATTTCCTTTGTCTGGGCGCGACAATGGGGACAGTAAGGACTAAAAAAAAAGAATGCCATTGGTTTACCAGCCGGGATATTGCTGGTGTTAATAACGGTACTATCTGTAAGGAGTAAATTAAATACCGGTAACGATTTCCCCTCCAAGCCAGTTTTTTCCGGAGTGGCGCCAAAACAACCAGTTAGCAAGGCAAGAATAAAAATCAGGATATATGGTTTCATAATAGTTTTTTACGTTGTTAATTCTAATCCTCAACCCATTACTTCACGAGATAGCTCCCCTTTTGCTGGTATTGTAGAGTCTGTTGATATTTTTTGGCTGGCAGCTTCAGCCTTCATGCTCCCCATTAGTTGTACCATCCAGTCTGCCAGCAGACATACAAACATAGTGGAAAGCAGTACCGGGAAGGATTGAAATCGCAAGGCTGCCGAGGAAATAAAGATGGTAAACCCTGCATTCAGCAGCCATACGGTAGCAGTCATGATCAGTATTCTATAAAAGACCCGGTTGTGCCCCCACCCTTTCAGCAGCACGTAATACAAAAGTCCAAATAGGATCACCACATTAATGATACCGGAGAGTACGGGATAAAAATCCAGTATCCACACCTGGCCATTCCCCATTCTTACTTTTACGTTCTCACTTGGATAGCCAAACCACCTTTTAGCAGACTCTGTTACTACCGCCTGCCCCGAATTATAATGTTCCAGGAACTCCACCGGTGGGGCATAATACTTCAAGCTGTTCGGCCATAAAAAATACCGAGTGAATTGCAAAGGATATTGTTTAATCATGTATAGACCATATTCTTTGTAGAAAGCCCCCATGCTTGCCCATTTTTTTTGTTCGGTAGCAGTAGTATCCTTTCGATGCGCAAAGAGACTGTCACGGTATTTCATTAGCGACATACCCGGCGTCCACATATATACAGTACTTGCCATCATCGCCTCATGCGGATTTTTTCTTATATTCCGACTACTGTCAAAATACTGTCTTATCATATTATCGAGGGCCTTAAACTTTTGCGGCACAGGCTTGCGACTGGCGCTGTCTACATATCGGTAAGCATACATGGCATTATTGGCCATGAGCCAGCCGCTGAAAGGAGAAAATTGCCAGTAGCCGGTGAGCTTTTTGTATTGATAGCTGGTATATGCTACAAACAAACTGCACAAGAGTACTCCTGCCGCTACGCCCACTATTTTCTTCCGAAGTGGCATCTTTGATAGCCCGAAAGCCGCTACAGCAATCAGGGGATAAACAATAGCATTGTACCGTACAGTAAAAGCCAGAAACAACACTACCGCATGCCATAATATAATTTTATTAGAAGGACGGAGCACGATCCACAACAAGAGTGCAAACCATGTCATACTCAGCACTACAAACAAGCAGTCACTACTCACCAGGTTGGCCAGGTGCAACAACAACGGGTTCAAAACCATAAAACCAATCAACCCATATTGCGTAGCTTTACTCGGTGTATAGAAATAAAAAATAGTGAACAACAGGAATAGAATAGCAGCTTGTATGCACAGGTACTGGAAAGCCACCAGGATGGTATCGGAACGAAAAAACACACTCCACAACCGCAGAAACCGGGAATAACCAATTGGGTAAGTGCTGATGTCCAGGTTCTGACGCGCCGCATCAATATAGGAAAAAGAATCCCCGTGTATATAACTAGCAAATGGATATAGGTATTTAAAGAATGAGAATTGGATAATGACAAGCCCCAAAACTATCAGTAATATTACCCGGTTCTTTTTATCCCTGAATAAAAAGTCTTTAAAGGACAAAGACATAGACGGTGATAAGGTTATATCTGCTGTCATCAGTTATCAGGTTTTAACTATTCGTAAATCATATGCCCACGGCAGGTTGTTGCCCAATCCTATTCCAATTTGCTACGGCAGCCCGCCGCAACTTCTTTTCCAGGATCACACCGGTAATTCCTAGCACTATAAAAACACCATTAAAAACTATATGCTGACCCCAGGACAATTCGGCCAGCACGCCTCCACAACTACAAGGTAGCTGGTCATTAAATGTCATCAGCGAAATGATATAAATGGTAAACAAAATCATCAGTGCTGTAGCTGTATAGAGTCCTTTCAATCTCCACCGGGGTACTATTAACAGTAGCACGAGCAGAAATTCTACAATAGGCAACCAACGTGCTATCAACGGGGCAATCGGTACCAGCACAGGCGAAGCAGCTATTTGTTCCCTGAATAAGTTATATTCCATCATCTTACTGATACCCGTGTATAGGAACAGGATAATAAACAGCACAGTAATAGCTTCTATAATGGTAGTTCGTTTCATGCTGTTTCCACCTCCACTTTCTGTGGCTTTAATACCTGGTTATTAAATAAGGAGTACTTCAGTATGCAATAGATGGCTTTCACCCCATCTTTCCAGCCAATCTTTTTACCTTCCGCAAATGTGCGACCATAGTAAGATATACCCACTTCATAAAGCTTGATGCCTGGTACCATGGAAATTTTAGCAGTAACCTCTGGTTCAAATCCAAATCGTTTTTCATGCAGGTAGATACGTTGAATAATATCTGTTCTAAACAACTTATAGCCTGTTTCCATATCAGTAAGGTTCAGGTTATTGAAATAATTAGATAGGAAAGTGAGAAAGCGGTTCCCAATAGTATGCCAGAAGAAAAGAATACGGTGGGCATTGCCTCCCATGAATCGGGATCCATATACCACATCCGCAGCGCCCATTACGACGGGTTTTAATAAGGTATTGTATTCTCCGGGGTCATACTCCAGATCAGCATCCTGCACCAGCAGGTATTCGCCGGTGGCATGTTCAATGCCGGTGTGAATAGCTGCCCCTTTACCCTGATTTACTTCGTGACGTAAGTATTTAAAATAAGTGATCGTTAAACCCGGCGTGGTGGTCACATACTCCTGCACCACCTGTGCCGTATTATCAGTAGAACAATCGTCTACAATGATCACTTCTTTCTCTATATTTTTGATGAGCTTTACTTCGTTGATACGGTCCAGGATCAGACCTATGGTTCTTCCTTCATTATAAGCAGGAATAATGATGGTTAATCTTTTGATGCCCGCCGTGTTAGTGGAGGGCCTGTCATTCTGTACAACGGCCTGACCAGGTAGTTGATCAGCAGCCGGCATAGCGGCAGGCGTAGGCGCAGGTGGATCGAATAAACTGAACGTTATAGGCATACAATAAGGTTTTGATTTCGGACAAACTATTTCCCTCCTTCGTTTCAGCTAGCATTTTCGATATCCGTTCTATTGTTGTCTGGTGGTTAGGTTACTGCGACAGAGAAGTAGTTCGTTTTAGAATCTACAAGCAAATTACACTGGGAGAATATCACTTTCCTCACAAAATGTATCACAATTCTCATTTTAAGATTGTCCGAAGAACTACTAAGTGAGGCACTACATTATCCTTCCAAGCCTGTTCTTAAAATTGTTTACTTTTCCCATCCAGAAGTGCAAGCTCTTGACAACTCCGTTTTTTATCTTTAAGGTATTTCAATGATACGATCACGCTGAAGCTCTTTCACGATTTGAATGTCATATACAAATTGAAAATTTATACTATTATAATTATTCTACTGTTGGGTAGCTTTCCTCTGAAGGCTCAGGTAAATAAGCCCATAATAGATTCAGGAATGTTGGGAACCTGGCCTTCCCTTACAGGAGATATTAAGTTATCGGCCAACGGACGCTATGTAGCCTACACAGTGCGTAACCAACCCGTGGGCTACAATACTCTGGTGCTACAGGCGATAAAAACCAATTGGAAACAGGAATGGGTGATAGCCTATGATTATTTTGGTTTGCCATTTTATTTTTCTGCCGACAGCCGGTATCTGTTCCGGCAAAATGTCGACAGCCTCTTTCTGGAACCCACAGGGCAAGATCAAACAAAATTATTAGCTATTATAGCCCGCCCCTATTTAACACCAACAGGAAGCAGAGGCACCTGGCTGGCCTGGCACGATAAACAGCAGCCAGAAGACCTAGTGCTTTACAACCTGGTGACAGGCAAACAACAAACCTATCCCAAGACAACTGACGCTGTGTTTGATGAAAAAGGCACCGTCTTGATTGTACAACAGCGGGTAGACAAACCAATCTTGCGTTGGATAACACTATCGAACAAAATAACGGGAAAGATCATCTGGGAAGGAAGTTCTACAGACAGTTCAAGCAGCTTTCATTTTGACGGGCCGGCGAATCAGTTGTGCTTCCTGGTCAGCAAGACAGACGGCCCCTCTGTTTATTATTACCAGCCGGGCATGACCAGCGCAGTAGAAAAATACAACGCTTCAACGCTTCCACCAGACTGGCAGCTGGCCAACCTACAGGGATTCAACAACACGGGCCACTACCTACTGGCAGATATTGTCACGCAAAAAGAACCCCGCCGGGCATCTGATCCAGCCATGGTTGCTGTAGATGTATGGGACTACCGTGATGCAGTCATCAACCCCGCCCAGATAGCCCACGGAGGCGCTCAATATTCCTACGATAAAAGAGGACTCTTGTCCATTCCCTCTGGAGCAACCCATGCCCCGGCACACCTCTTGAACCCAGAAGGATTGAAAGCATTTATAGCTCATGATTATTGTGTACTCAGTAATGATACGATAGCATCTCCAATAAGCCTTCCTGAATACTGGGTATTGCCTGCACCCAGGATGTGGCTGCAACCTTTGACTGGTGGTGAGCGCAGGGAGTTGCCCATCAATAAAGGGTTTTATGGCATGTCGCCAGGTGGCCGTTGGCTGCTGTTCTGGGTGAACAAGCGAGGACAGCGGGCCGATTTTTACAGTTATGAGCTAGCTACTGGCAAAACCAACAATATCACCGGCTCACTGCCGGTATCGGTGGCTGAAGAAAAAATCCAAGACATCGACTCCACACCGGTAGATATAGCCGGCTGGTATGAGAACGAGGAAGCCATGATGATCTATGACAATTATGATATCTGGCAGGTAGACCTGGCCGGTAAAAAAGCACCAATAAACCTTACGGCCGGCTATGGGTTGCGCAATCATATAAAACTACGACTGGTAGCAGGGGGGCCTAGTGGTATCGAAACGGTAATAGTAAAAGGAACAGAAGAGTTGCTGCTAACCGGCTATAACGAACAAACCAAGTTCAACGGATTTTTAAAACTCAACCTTGCTGCAAATGGAAAGCAGGAACCGAAACTTTTGTCAATGCAACCCTTTAGCTGGTTTAAAACCGGTAGCCAGGTGGGAGTAAGCGCTCATCCTACCGATGCGAGAATGCCTCCTTTGCCCGGCGGGCAAGGCAGCGAACAAATATGGGTGCTTAAGGGAGAAAGCGCTACGGAATATCCTAATTATTATTATACACAGGATTTTAAACGATTTACCCCGATCACCAGGTTATCGCCGCAAAAAAATTATAACTGGCTCACGACAGAGATGGTGAACTGGCGATTGCCGGATGGACAAATGGGTCAGGGCATACTCTACAAGGCGGAAAATTTCGATTCTACTAAAAAATACCCGGTGATCTTTAATTATTATGAACGCAAGAGCGGCTGGATGTACCAGTTTAGCCATCCAGGATTTTCTCTTGGAATATTGAATATACCTTGGTTTGTGAGTCGTGGTTACCTGGTATTTACTCCAGACATTCCCTTTTCAGATGGGAGCAAAACCGGGATTTCAAGTGGAGAGCATGCCTGGCTGGCGGTTGAATCGGCAGCGGAACACCTGTCAAAGCGGGCTTATGTAGATAGCACCCGCCTGGGACTGCAGGGCAACAGTTTTGGTGGGCAGCTCACACTTTGCATTTACACCCGCAGCAAGCGGTTTGCAGCAGCCGTAGAAGGTACAGGCTTTACTGATGAGATGAGTAATTATTTAGGAATCATTTATGCCGGTGGCGATGGGGCGATGGAAACCACGCCGGTTCAGGCTGAACGGGAAAGTCATCATGCATTGCTAGGCGCCACTCCCTGGGAAAAGCCAGAACTTTACCTGAAAAATTCGTCTGTCTGGAGAGCTGACAAGATCGGGGGGCCCTTACTGATCATGCACAACAAACAAGATAACCAGGTACCCTGGAAGCAGGGAGTGGAAATGTATATGGCCCTACGGCGCCTGGGTAAGCCCTGCTGGATGCTGCAATACGATGGGCAAGGTCATGGAGTGAGCGGAAAAGCTGCTAAAGATTACACCATCCGGATGACACAATATTTTGATCATTATCTGAAGGATACGCCTGCACCGCGTTGGATGACAGAAAGTATACCTGCACGCTTTAAGCAGGTGGAGAACCGTTATGAGCTGGATTTGACTGGACGATGCAGTGAGGATTGCCGGATTTGTGGGAATGGCAAATAGGGGTGAAATATACCAAAACGATGAAGCCTCCGGACGGGCTTCATCGTTATTCGGGCAAAACAGTAGCATTCAGTTAAAAGTCTATAACCACATCGGTGAGCCTTAAAGTACAATTAAAAGTGGCAATCGAAGCTGGACAATTTCCGTTATTGACTAAAGTATAATATATAGGCGGAACACCAGCGTTAAAGGTAACCTTCAATGTTTCTGCAACTATTATTAAGGGGCATGTGACTGGCGTACCAGTTTTTTTATAAATGCAAAAATTTAGCTCTTTCGACTTAAATGCCAGGACACCACCAACAGTTGCCAAAATAACCAGTGACAGTAGCATGATCTTAATTCTTTTCATAACATGGATGCCTTTTAGAATCAAAAAGCTAAACTTTGGTTTTAAAAAGGGCCTACTCTGTTATAGTGGTTTTCGGCTATTCCACGGTTTCCAGGAGCACTTACTCATGAGTGAAATATGCTGAAACTAAGCGTGCGGGTATAATACAGCTCAAAGCCTCATCAAATTATAGCCTGGTGAAGAAGAATCAGGTTGGCCTAAAGTATACTTGACAAGCAATGTACGCCGGTAAAATAGCAATATGCTCACGAAACATATCGATATCTGCATAATTGCATTGGAGCCTATTATAAAGTAGGTAGACTATCCTCAATCCCAATATTATTCCCTCTTTGCATCACATCGCCGGTAAAATATTTGCGGTATTGCAGCGGCGTGTGCTTTTTCAGCTTTAAGAATTGCTTGTGGAAATTGGTCATGGTATTGTAACCACTTTCATAACAGATGTCGAGGACGGTCTTATTGGTTTCCTGCAGCAGGTGACAGGCATAACCAATACGCACTTCATTCAGGAAGTCGATGTAAGTTTTCTTCGTACTTCGTTTGAAGTAATTGCAAAAGGCAGGCACACTCATGCAGGCAATGGCGGCCACCTGGGGCAGTGTAATGGGATCACGGAAAGAGTCGATGGTAAATTGGAAGACACGGTCAATACATTCTTTGTCTTTACTATGGAGTTGAGAAACTTCCTGTGTAGAAACGGTTATGTACTCTTTTTCCTCGGCCATAATATCCAGGCACTGCAACAGGATCAGCAGGCGGGTGGCATCATGCGCCCATTCCAGGTCTTTGATCAAGGGTTCCAATTGTTGCCTGCAGGCGCCATTGATCTTCAAGCCCTGCACAGCGTTTTGCATCAACTGGTGGATATGCCGGCTCTCGGGGAGATGCAGCAGGTTGCCCCAGAAATCTTCCCTGAATTGTACCACCACAGCACTGGTTACCTGCTCACCGCTTTTCTGAAATGTATGCGGCAGGTTGGAACCAAGGAAATAAATATCACCGGTTTCAAACTCACCCACATGATTGCCCACAAAGCTCAGTCCAGAACCTTCGGTAAACAGGATCAGCTCATATTCCACATGCTGGTGCCAGCCCACCTCAAAATGCGGCGTGCGGAATGTTTTAGCAATGAAAGAGGTATTCTCTGTAAGGGGAAGTTTCTGAACAAGCGGCTTCATATCATTTCTTGACGATCTTATTGTAATGTACGCCATTCACACCTCATAATTGATTAAAATAGGATAGTTATGCAATCAGGATAAGAAGACAACTGCCAGCTTTGAGTCGTGAGAAGACCGATAGCAAAACTGCCACCGCTCCCAAATGGCTCACCCCCTGATGAAGGGTACGTAAGGCTACCCGACTCCTACCGGAATGCTAGTTTAATGGTAGCAGGATTGCCTGAACATGGTCTGGGCATGCTCTGGATATTGTACTGAAACCCACGTAAAACAGGGCTCCAAGGCAATCCTTAGGCAATACCCAGACAACCCCCAGGCAATACCCAGGCCATTACCTGCCCATCATGAACGGCTTCGGGCACCAGTTTCTATGAGTGAATTTAACATCTAGCATTTAAGGCCATTAGGGGCGATTTGCAGGCGCTTTCATTTTCGTTAAGGCCAAGATACCAGGAGCCTGAGATCAGGGCGTAAAGGGGCCGTAATGCAGCTTGAATAGCCACAACCTGCCAGGTGGATGCTGACTTACCACAGGCTGTCAATACAGGCGCCATCCGTGCCGATATCGTACCTCATCCATTAAGAAGCCACGGGGCATTCACTGGGAGTTCATTGGGGGTCCACCTGGGCTGCGTGTGTTCCGCTAGTGTTCCACCTGTGTATCTCATGGATGCTGCGTGTATACCACATGGAGTCTGGTAGGCTTTTTCGTGGCTGATAGGTTATTGAATCAACTACCACCTTTTCTTCTTCTGTTCTTTTGCTCCCGCAGAGGCGGGACAAAAGAACCAAAAAATCAAGCCAGGCCCGATCGCTCCGCGCGGCCTGGCAGGCCATCTCCTCCCCGGATATGGGCTTTGATCATTTATTATTGAGAACCTTGGCTTTGAAGACCTTTGCTTCGATAGCGGATTTCTCACTGCGCTTCGCTTCGTTCGAAATGACAGCGTCAATTAAGATAGTTTAGTTTTTGAAGCAGGAAGTGGAATGCGCTGGCCTTCAACTGGTTTAGCTTTATGGTATTCAACAAACCGACAGTAGTGACCATAGCTATACAACTGATTGCCCTGTACAACAGGACCAGGATCGTTTTACTCTTTTCATTTTTAGGAGGTTTAATGCTGATTGTCATACCGGGAACAGTCCGGGCGCAAAGCTTTACCATATTGCTTGGGGCCAGTCCCAGCCATCTGGAAGACTATGCCGCCAAAGAACTTTCCCGGTATACTTATGCCTTAACAGGTATCCTGCCCCGCATTATTGCCGGCAACGCCACTTCCAATAACAAAAGTTTTATCATCGGCCGTCCCGGTCACCATGCATCCATCGATCAGCTCATTAAGGAAGGCCAGTTGAAACTAAGCCCAGGCCAACCCGGCCCACAGGGTTATGTGCTCAAAAAGATCACGCGCGATGGACAGGAAACAATGGTCATTGCCGCGAATGATGAAATTGGACTGCTCTATGGTGTATACGGTTTCCTGGAAGAACACATGGGTGTTAGCTTTAGCTTTGATGGCGATGCGCTACCCCAGCCCACTCGCCCACCCGGCCCCCCTGAAGGGGGGGGACTGCCGCGCACGGGATTTGATCTCTTTCCCGATATAGATGAAGTCAAAACACCTGCTGTTGAAATCAGGGGCTTCCTGCCCTGGACCAACTTTCCGCAAAGCGCTACCTCCTATTCCTGGGAAGACTGGAAATTCATACTCGACCAGATGGCCAAAATGCGCATGAACTTTTTACAGATCCACAATTATAACGGCGAAGAAGGGCACAATGAAATGTTTCACAATTTTGCGGTTCCGGCAAGCGGGCTTCGACAAGCTCTGCCTGACAGCCAGCAAACTCAACCAGGTCAGCTTCGACAGAGTTTATCCCGCACCAGCGGGACTCAGCCTGACAGCAACGAATATCTTTCCCGCGTGTGGATGGCTACGGCTAAAAGCGGTCATGCCTGGGGCAGCTACCCCGGCTGGGATGTAAACAAATATCCTTTCGGTTCTTCGGCCTTGTTTGATGACTATGATTTTGGCGCCGATTGCGCGCTGCACAATGAAATGCTCAACAACAAACAGGTGTTTCGCAAAGGCGTCAACGAATTTCAACGGGTGATCGCCTATGCGCATTCAAGGGGCATTAAAATAGGCCTGGGCCTCGACATCAACCTGATACCGGAAACTTATCAACGCCAGCCTGACGATCCCCAGGTAATAGCAGCCAGGGTAAAGCAGATCGAAATGGATTACCCTGAGCTGGATTACCTCCTTTGTTTTCAAAGTGAATCGCTGACACATGATGGTGCTGATAAAGAAAGGGCGCAATGGCGCAATATCTTCGATGCTTTTTACTTTGGCTTGAAAAAAAGCTGTCCTAAGTTGCGCCTCGCCGTAGCGGGTTGGGGCCTGCGGGCGGAAGATGTAGCCTCGCTACCCAAAGATGTGATCTGCGCACCCATCTCCAAATACTCCGATGCTTTTGAAGACGGTAAGATCTACAAAGACCATGAATACTGGGGCTGCCCCTGGCTGGAAAGAGACTTCTACAGCTCGGTGTATTACTACCCTTACAATATGCACCTGTCCAATACGATCAAGGCCTGGCAGGAAAGAAGTCCTAACATGAAAGGGTTCTATTCCCTCACCTGGCGCATTACGGATGCGGTGAAAGCCAAAATGTGGTACATGAGCCGCGCACCCTGGGACAATGCCAATCAACTCAACAACGCAACGACTGTATACGGGCAATTTGCCACGCAACAATACGGATCCGCCGCGGCGGTACTGGTAACGCCCATCATTAACCAGGATGAACCTTTCGCCAGTGATTTTAGCGAATGCAGGTGGACACCACCCTTTGCCCTCACGGGGGTTGACAGGCGGGCGCAATACCTGTTCAACCTGCATTCCTTTAAACCCATCGATGCAACCGGAAATGGCACGGATCAAATGGCTGTCGATTATTCCAAACAGTTCCAGGCACGCAAAGCGCCCGGTCCACAGGGACAGCAAATTGTAGGTTATGTGGTGAACGGCAGCTGGCTGGCTTATGAAAATATTGCCTTCTCCCCTACCCTTCGCCAATACCAGTTCAGGATATCCTCGGCTACCGATGGGGGCAGGATAGAATTGCGACTCGATACGCCCGATGGGCTCCTGATCGGCGACAAAGAAATATTACCGACCGGTAGCTGGAATGAATGGAAAGACGTAACGATAGGTATTGAGCCACCTACCGGCACGCATACCCTCTACCTGCTCTTCAAAGACAGGGAGCCGGTACAACTGGCACAAACACAATTGGACAAAGCCAGCAGGCAGCTCACTACCATCGACACGGCCATTGCCAGGGCTGGCACGCCGGGTCAGCAATACCGCCTGGGACTGCTCAGGAGCCGTATAGCGGCCGCCCGTGATCATATCCTGCTCAATATCTATGCTCCCGGCCGCACCCGCGATATAGCGGCCATGACACGCTCCTGGGTGGGCAACTTCAACAGCCGGGTATCAGATATCTCCTCACTGGGCAATGTGGTGAGTGTACAAAACCGGTTTGTACAAAACAATTACCGGGAAATAGGCTGGAAACAACTCAACTCGTATATGGCGCTGCCTCCGGAAAACCTGGAAGCAAGAGGCACCCGCGGGGGAACAAGACTTTATTGGAAAACAGACAATAAGGATATCCAAGGCTATCTCATTTACCGCGATGGTAAAAAGATCACAGAAAAGATGTTGCCTGCCAGTGCAAGGCAATATGAAGATAAAATGGAGGGGCTTCATGAATACGAAGTTCACCCCGTGTACTGGGGCAATGATGCAGAATTACCTTCTATCAGTGTACCCAGTTATGGTGGCAATGCGGATGTTACAGCACCGCAAATAGTAGTGATCTCTCCACCCACTTCGGTATTGGCTGGTCAGCCACTATGGGTAAAAGCCAGGCTACTGGACAACCGCAGTGATGAGCTGCTTACGGCCACGCTGCATTACCGCGCTGCCGGAACCAGGGAATGGAAGCAACTGGCCATGACGCGAAAAGTAAAAGCCATCTTTACGGCCAGTATACCCGCCAACGCGATCCATACCGATGGAATAAGCTATTATATAACGGCCAGCGACGGCGTCAATACCTCGGTGTTTCCCACTGATTCGCCTGATTTCCCATTCTCAGCAGTACAGGAAAAAGGGGTGTTGATTGTCGCTTCTTCGCTTAGCGCTCCAAGGCTCACCGTTGCCCGTCAAAAACTGGAATGGCAGGCTGTAAAAGGCGCCAGCTATTATAATATTTACCGTTCGCAGCAAAAGGATTTCACGGCAGGGCCCGAAAGCCTGCTCACCTATATGGCAGCCGATGCTGCCTTGTATTTCATAGACAATGGCAAAGACCTGAATGCCCAACCACTTACAGGAACATGGTTTTATCGTATTACGGCGGTTGACAAGCAGGGCTATGAAAGCCCCGCCTCAGCAGCCATGCTTATTAAACAATAAAAACCATGCGAATGACAATGTTTTCAAGGATCAGTATCCTGGCCCTGGTCGTATTATGCAATGCGGCATTTGTACTTGTAGAAAAAACTGATTTCTCCGGTACCTGGGCATTTAAAGACCAGGAAAGTATCAGCGGCAATTTGTACAGCAATGGATCGCCCAAACAAATTAAGATCACGCAAAAGGAGCAGGAGATATTCATTGAAAAAACATCCGCCGATGAGAACGGCAAAGACCTTACCAGTACGGATAGCCTGAAGTACAATGCACCCTTTGAAAAGATCACGAAGTCCAAAAGAAAAAAGGTCATTACCATCGAATGGACAGCAGACGGTAAAGGTTTTACACAGATCACAACCATTTACACGGCTGCTGATCACAGCAAGGCTGAATTTGCTTATACCGACACTTACAGCATGGACAATGGCCACCTGATCCTCACGCGCAGAGCAGAGAATTTTGAGAACAACGAAAGCTGGGAAAGCAAGAGTACCTACGAAAAAGGCAACTAAAATCCTGCAACATCATGAACGAGCCAATATCATTGTTCGCCCCCGAAATTCCACCAGGCCTTGCCAACCCGGCAAAGCGGGGCATGGACAAGCCCAATAAAAAATTTATCATCCTGGTGAGCGCCGTAGCTGCCCTGGGCGGCCTCCTATTTGGATTTGATACGGCCATTATCTCAGGCGCCATTCCTTATATCAGTACTTACTTTTCCCTCAATGAATATATGCTGGGCTGGGCAGTCAGCTCCATCCTCATTGGTTGCGCTGCCGGCGCCATGGCATCCGGCAAACTGGCGGACCGGTATGGCAGAAAGTTCATGCTCATCATCTGCGCCATCCTCTTTGCGGTATCAGGAATAGGGGCCGGTCTGGCCAATGAATTATGGCTCTTTATCCTGTTCCGTTTCATCGGAGGCCTGGGTGTAGGCGCTGCCGCCATGGTATCGCCCATGTACATCGCCGAAATAGCGCCCGCCAAATGGCGGGGCAGGCTGGTAGCTTTTTACCAACTGGCCATTGTAGTGGGCATCCTCCTGGCTTATTACTCCAACTATGCCCTGAATGGAATAGGAGAAAACAACTGGCGATGGATGTTTGCCTCACAGGCAGCCCCTTCGCTCCTCTTCCTGCTGCTGTTGCTATTGGTTCCTGAAACACCCCGGTGGCTGATCAGGCGGGGACAAACAGGGCCTGCCAGGGCCATCTTAATAAAGACCTCCGGCATAGATGCCGCGCAAAAAGAAATAGCCGCCATTGAAAACAGCTTTCACCGGGAACAACAGGCTTCCTTCGGGCAACTGTTTGGCAAAATATACAGGCCGGTATTGTTGATCGGTATTATGATCGCGGTGTTTCAGCAGGTAACGGGTATTAATTCCATCCTGTATTATGCGCCGGTCATCTTTAAAGAAACAGGGCTCAATAGCGCCTCCTCCCTGCTGCAAACCATTTGTGTAGGCGTGGTGAATGTGGTATCTACCTTTATTGCCATCGGCCTGGTAGACAAAGTAGGCAGGAGAAAATTCCTCCTTGCCGGCAGCCTGGCCATGGGTGTATCGCTGTTGGTAGTGGCCTTATGTTTTCAATACAGGTATTTTGATCATTATATCGTGCTCATCTTCATGTTGCTCTATGTAGGCGCTTTTGGTTGTACGCTGGGAGCAGTTACCTGGGTATACCTGTCGGAGATCTTTCCCAACCGCATTCGCGGACTGGCGCTCTCTGTAGCTACGCTGGCTTTATGGCTGGCCGATTTTGTGGTGACCTATACCTTCCCGGTCATGACGAAACACCTGAGCATTGCTACTACGCTCTTCTGCTATGCAGCACTTTGCGCCGTGGCTTTTGGGTACATGCTGTCTAATGTAAAAGAAACCAAAGGGAGGTCGCTGGAGGAGATAGAAACATTGTTTGCCTCATCCCGGCTGCCCCACCCCGCCTCACCCCCAGCCCCTCTCCTAAAGGAGAGGGGAGAACTAAAATAACTTATATGAACGCAACACATGCCTATATAAAAAACGGACGCACGACAGCGGAAAATATAGCTTTCTATGCCACGCATGGATACCTGGTAGCGCCCGGTCTCCTATCGGCCAATGAGGTAGCTGATCTGAAAAAAGAAACAGCCTCGATCTTCCGGGGAGAACGAGGTCAGCTGGAGGGAATCATTACTGTAGCGGAAGGAGAAACGGATGCCGATGTATTGAAGAAATACGTGGCCATCCATTTTCCCCATAAAATATCAAAGACGATCTACAAGGCACTCTTCCATCCAAAGATCGTAGCAGTGCTGACCAGCGTGGTAAGCCCCAATGTCAAATGCATGCAGTCGATGCTGTTTGTAAAAGCGCCGGGTAAAAAAGGGCAATCCTGGCACCAGGATGAGTTCTATATCCCTACCAGGGATAAGTCGCTCGTGGGCGCCTGGATTGCCATCGATGACGCCAATGAAGAAAATGGATGCCTGTGGATCATTCCCGGCAGGCCTGGTTATATGATGCCCCGGGTAGCCAACGATTCTGCTGAATATGCCGATGTGGATACGATCGATGTAGCGAAATATAAAGACCAGATGATACCGGTGGAAGTAAAAAGCGGTGCGGTGGTATTCTTCAACGGCTATACGCTGCACAGTTCCAGGAGCAATAAAACAACAGATTGTTTCCGCACAGCACTTGTTAATCATTATATGAGCGCCGAATCCATGCTGCCCTGGGACCAGGATGGCAACCTGCCTGCCACGGAAGACCTGCGCGATATTGTACTCATTGCAGGCGAAGACCCTTACGCATGGAAAGGTACGGTAGACCTCAATAAGCCCTATCTACGTCCTGAAGTGCTGAAAATAAAAACAACAGTATAATCCTATGATCATTCCATTCTTTTGTCCCCGCTGGGGAAGTGAAGACCTTCCCTGGGACGCCTTTTGCCAGAAAGTAAAACAGGAAGGCTATGATGGTATTGAATATGCCATTGCCGGCACCGTTACAGAAAAAGAGCTGGATGAAGTGTGGAATACAGCGGCCAAACATAACCTGGCCATCATTGCGCAGCATTATGATACCTATGAAGCCAATTTTTCCAAACATGCTGAACTCTACCAGGCATGGTTACAAAAAATGAAACCCTACCCGGTAGAAAAGATCAATTCGCAAACGGGCAAGGATTTTTTCAGCTTTAGTCAGAATGAATCGCTCATCAAGGCAGCTTCGGCCAGTGGGTTGCCGGTAGTGCATGAAACACACCGCAATAAATTCTCTTATGCGGCACATGTTACACAGAAATACCTGGAAGCTATCCCAGGCTTAAAGATCACGCTCGACGCATCGCACTGGGTATGTGTGGCGGAATCATTTCTCGATGATCAACCACAGGCCATGCAACTGGCCATTGAAAGAACAGCGCATATTCATGCCAGGGTGGGTTATACAGAAGGACCTCAGGTGCCCGATCCAAGATTGCCCGAATGGCAGGAAGCCCTGAACAAACACCTGGGCTGGTGGGACAAAGTAGTAGCACTGAAAACAAAAGAAAGCACCAGGTTAACCATTACACCTGAGTTCGGTCCCTTTCCGTATATGGTGCATATGCCTGCCACAGGGATCCCCATCACCAACCAGTGGGAGGTAAACAGCTACCTGATGCAATTATTGAAGAAGAGGTACCATCAGAAACCTGTATCTGCGATGTCGCATTAAGCGGTCAATAGAGCTACCTGGTTAAAACCAAACTGGAATTTTTCGTACTGCTTAAGGGTGAATCCATTTATTTGCGCCAGATCGGCTATTTCCTCTTTGTTCCAGTAATGTTTATGCTCTTCAATGTTTTGCTTGTCCAGTACGTGGATAAAGGCCAATAATTCAAGCACGGGTTTGGCCAGCGGAGTAGGTGTGGTCAGCAATAATACGCCGCCTGGTTTTAACTTTGACCTGAGTAAACGAAAGATCTTAAATACTTCTGCCATGGGAATATGCTCTATCACGGCCAATGCCACGATGGTATCAAAGGTCTTATTTTCCATGGGGGAATGATCATAGTTTACCAGGGTATAACTGCCGGAAACATATTTTTTAAGTTCCCCGTTATTGCCACCAAAATCCAACACATCTCCTTTTAAAAAAGGTATGGCTTTCGTAAACCTGTTTTTTTGAAGAAAGCCTTCAAAAGGTTTTGCACTGTTGATCATAACTTTTTTGGAAAAGGTAGCATGGTAAAATAGCAACATCTTCACAAAACATAGCAGGATCCTCACTCTCTGGCAGGCGTGTCAGCAGGACCGCAGATCATGTGTTATAAAACATTTTTGTTTCCTGTATTGATAGGGGGTAACGCCAAATGCTTTCTTAAACACAGCTACAAAACGGCTGCTGCTGCAATAACCTGTCAGTGCAGCAATTGTCTTCACCGACTTGTAGGTGGTAGACAATAACAGCTCGGCCTTCTCCATGCGCTGTTGCTCTAAAAAATGATTGATGGTGGTGCCATATACATGTTTGAATCCATAATGAAGCTTATTGCGGTTGATGCCTACTTTTGTGGCCAGCGCTTCATTGGTGATCTTGGTGGTAGGGTCTTTGGCAAGGATCGAATGCGCCTGGGAAATGCAATCCAAATCGTAAGGTTTGAAGGGCATATTGCCACAATACTCTACTTTCAGTTCGATTGGGTGTTGAACAACTGCTGGTGTTATCATTTTATATCAATATTGGAATGAACAATAGAGGGCAATACAGGATTGCCATAACAAATTATAGGAGCCCAGACTACAGGTTTCCTGCACCGCAGCCAGGCAGCTCATATGTTGCTTCATTCTTGCGTGTAGAAATGCTTCGAAATGTTGATCTTTTTTACTGTGCGGCTTCCGGTACCCGGTGCAGCATAATAGTCTTGCCGGGAAACTGGTAAAGCGTGATCATTTGTTTATCGATATAGCAGGTAAGGGGAGCGCCCTGAGAATAGTCTTTGGTACTGGGTGTATTTCTACGGTACTCTGTGGGCTTTCTGTTGAAATGCTTTCTGAAAACAGCAATAAAATTGGTGCTGTAGCCATAGCCGCATTCGCTGGCAATTTCTTTGATCGGCTTATCTGTAGAAGTAAGTAAGCGAAGGCCCAGTTCCATACGGTGGTGCTGCAGGAAATCATAAACAGATTTTCCATACAGCTGTTTGAATCCCGCCTTCAATTTGAATACATTCAATTCGCACCGGGTAGATAATTGTTCGAGGGTGTAATGAACACGCACATCGCGGAGAATAAGTTCCCTGGCATAGGTGAACTTTAATAGATCGGCATCTTTTATGTTGATGAACATAGGAAAAGGTTTAACGTGTAACAATAGCCTTATCTGGATAATATACCTGCAAGTTATTCAGGCAAAATGGTCAGTCCGGGGTCAATTATAGTCCTGCCGGGGTCTTTTTGCTTAAGCTGTTTTTGCCCATTGCTCTTTACGCCATTCCCTGGGCGATTCATTGAATTTGCTGCGGAAGGCTTTACAAAAGTTACTTTCATTTTCATACCCAATGGTGTGAATAATGACCTTAATAGGTTTACCCTCCAATAAAAGTTCTTTGGCTTTTTCCATGCGTACTTGCCGCAGATAGGCATACAGGCCAAGGCCATAGAGCTGTTTGAATACAGCTTTCAGACGCTTCTCGGGAAGCATAACTTTTTCGGCCAGTTGTGAAATGGTAAAATGCGATTTGGGACATTGTTCCATAATCGACGCAGCCTTGCGCGCCCGCTCAAGGTCGGTACTGGTGATTTCTATCCTCATGAGGATAAGGTTTAATGGTGGCAAAAACAGGGACAACGGCCCTGGTCAAATGGTCCATACAATAATGAAATCACGCTACGCAATAAAGTATACTTACAAGGAATCGTACCCGGTTAACTGCTAAATGTTGAAGAGCAATTATGGTACCTTACACAAATTAATAAGCCTAAGGAGTTATATCGGGGTAGTTATCCTTCCAATCAGGGTCTTTATAGTGCCTGGGATCTTAAACAGCCGTTCGTCAGGCCCTGTCTTTCCATTCACTGGGGTTATGTCCGGATACTTTACGAAAAGCCTTGCTGAAGTTGCCTTCACTTTTATAGCCAATCTTTAAGATGATCGCTTTGATCGGTTTATCGTCCAGTAGCATTTCTTTGGCCATTTCCATCCGGTGCCGGCGCAGGTAAGTATACATACCCATTCCATGTACTTCTCTAAAAGCTCTTTTAAGTCTTTTTTCCGGGAACTTTAGCTTTTCCGCCCACTGGGGAATGGTGAAATGTGATCTCAGGGAATCCTGTATCATCTTAGCCGCCTGGTTTACGCGCTCAATATCTACCTCTGTAAGTACAAACTCTTTCATGAAACAAATTGAAAAACCAAACAGGCACGGGTATCAAAACCTTAGCCCTACTTATAGCAACGATATTTTGTGAATTACGTGCTGCCCCAGGTGGGAAGTCATGCAGACTGGTAGCGTGCAGTATCAGGATCGAGAAAAGGCCCGGTCACACCCCCTTTCCCAAGCAAGGTACACTTGTCCATTTGTCTATATAGCATATTTATATGTTCAATCGGGGTAATTCACCAGCTTCAGCAGTCACCCCATCCTAACGCTTCTTTAACTACAAGGGTACTAAACTGCTGCCGGGGTGTGGCCCTTTCTTTAAAATTCCTGCATTCCACAAAATATCTGGCACAAGATTTTCGTTAGGCATACACAACTAACCATTCTTCAACCATTAATCATCTGCCTTTTTATGAAAAGCCCTATCAAGATCTTCTTCGGTATCCTTGTTGTAAGCTATGTTCTTTTATACAGCATCATGGCGCTGATCAGCTAGCTTCTAAATACGAGCGGCAAGCTTCGGGCCATGCGCTAATACAGGGTGCTGTTTCTACCAGCTAACTTCCAGCAGCTAAGCGCATTGACTATCATTTCTCCGATCGTATCTTCGCGCCATGCAGCCCGTACAGATCAGAACCATAGAACCGGCCGACAACCCGGCCCTGGCCATTATTATACGCAATACCCTTGCAGAGTTTGACGCCAATCATCCCGGCACAGTTTATTACGACAGCACCACGGACGCTCTGTATGAGTTATTCCAGGCACCTGGCAGTATTTATTATGTAGCTACGGTGAATAATCAACTCATGGGCGGTGCAGGCATCTTTCCATCCGACGGTTTACCGCAGGATACTTGTGAACTGGTAAAAATGTACCTCCTGCCCGAAGCAAGGGGCTTAGGCGTGGGGAGATTACTCATCAATAAAGCACTATCATTTGCGCAGGAAGCAGGTTACCGCCAGGTATACCTCGAAACGATGCCGGAACTCAGGAAGGCAGTCAGTGTGTATGAAAAGTTCGGCTTTCAATACCTCAGTGCGCCCATGGGTAATACGGGGCATTTTGGATGTGATATCTGGATGCTGAAGACGCTGTGAGGGCGAGTGGCGAGTGGTGAGTGGTGAAATACATCGTTAGCGACGAAAAGGCCCACTAACCATTTACCACTAGCCACTAGCCATTTCCACCAGCCTTCTTCACGACGCTAATTTCACTTCGTAGATAGGACTAAAGAGATACATTTTGCCGGTCTTTACTTCCAGGCATTGGTAGCGCTTGCGCAGTTTCTTACCTTTTTTGAAGATCCTCCCTTCGCCAATGTCAAACAACTGACCTTCGGGCACCTCTTCTATCAGCACCATCCCATTGTTGTTGCGGTCGTATCGTCTCAATACGCGCATCAGGCCTTCATCGGCACAGCTACTGGCCGGCAGATCGTGCATGGACTGACGGATAGCTTCCCGGATATCGGCCGGGAAAATGGCTTCTTTCAGGAATTCTGACAGCAATACGGCATACAGGGTCTTCCATTCTTTGCCATGGGCCTGCACGCGGTTGGCGTATTGGGTAAAAGTGACCAGGTGGGCCAGTTCATGCACCAGGGTAATGAGGAATGCATATTTGTTGAGGTTTCCATTGACGCTGATGCGGTGGGTCTTGTATTGTGTAGCGTGGCGGTAATCGCCGAGCACCGTTTTGCGTTCTTGTGTAATAGTGAGGTGTACATTGTACTGCCGGAGGTATTCCAGCACTTTCAAAACCGCCGGTTCAGGGATAAACCGGCGCAGGTAATCCAATGGCGCTTCCTGTTTAGGCATTCTTGTTCTGCTTGCTAAGTTTCATCACAATAGCCGCTTCGGTAAGGGTGTATAAAAAATAAAGCAACATAAAACCCAGCACAGCGCCGGTATTGATGTTTTTACCAGCCACCAGGATGTAAATGAGGGCGGCTACCCCGCATACAGCCATTTTGATGAGCATACTGCCTTTCAGCATTCGCAAAAAAGCGTGTATGTTCTTATTACGCAAAGCCCGGATATGCTGGTAAAAGGAAAAAATGGTCAGGGCAATCAGGAGAAGATTTCCCATGATGAGTATATCGGTATCCACGCCCCATTTGGTGAGCAGGGAACGTCCGGCCAGGAAAAAAGAATTGGTAACCAGGAAGATAATAGTAATGGGTAGAAAAGCCTTCGATGCGGTTTGTTGCTCCATGAGAGCAAATTTACGAAGAGAAAAGAATACTGAATACAGGAGAAATAGAATGTAGAATACAGGAGACTGCATACAGAAGCATTCAAAATACAAGGTACGGCAGGGGTATAGAAATCCTGTGGGGCGCATCTGGTCCACAGGGGATAGGGGCAACAGACTTCCTGGTCAACCCATTTAAAGTCAACATATTATAAAGATAAACAATGGAAACAATGCTTAAGCGCCTGCCAGCACGGCTTTTTCGGTACGCTTATCGGCCTGGCCATTGGAAGAAGCAGCCTGTACAGGGGAACTTTCGGCTCCTGACATATGACACTGACCATTGAAATTGGCGCTGGGCTCAATTTGCAGCTTTCCTGCATGGAGATTGCCATTTACCTGGCTACCGCCTTTCAGTTGCAGCAATTCTTTCACCTTAATGGTTCCGGTGACCTTGCCCATAATATCTGCCTGCTGACCAGCAATATCGCCATTGACCACACCATTGGAGCCAATAACTACTTTGGCTGTGCAGTGCACATTGCCTTGCAGAATGCCGTCAATACGGATGTCGCCGCTGCTGCTGATATCACCTTTGAGTGTAGTTCCGGAAGCAATAATACTCGCACCACCGGGCGTGGGCGTTTCCTGAAAGGTTTCAGATTTGGACTTTTGGTTGAACATATGAACTGGTTTTAAATGAGTTAGGATATTAAAACAATGAGCCGATTCGTTGGATCCGGGTAACTAGAACGTACAATTCGCCTAATTCGTGTATGCAGTCTTCATTCCTACTCATCAATGGTCTCTGGCTTGGGAATATCCAGGGCGGTTGTATCCAGTTGGACGCTTACATTGCCCTGCAACACATTTTTGACATTATCCAGGTATTGACCCCGCTGGTGCATGACTGTTTCCAGAGAATCGGTCCGGATCTTCAGCTCACGCAACTCGCGCGTGGCATTTACATCCCCATAACCCGGAATATACATCCGCAGGGGTGTAAAGACAATCAGGGCTACGGTGAGACCGGTCAACAACACAAAAATGGTGCTAAGAACGATATAAACACTCAGGCGCGATAACTTAAACGTAACAACCTCTTCGTAAGTATCATCATTCATCACTACCAGGCGGTAGCGGTTTTGTAAACGTTTCAGTGTGGAATTGGCATCGAATTTGGCCATACAGAGGTTTTTCAGCGCTTTAAAGGTAACAAGATAGGCCGAAATGCACACTACTGTGGAAACAAAAAAATAAAGCCTGTATTTTATAATATTTTTCTTGAAATTCAGTTATGAAGGTTTTAGTTTGCGGAGCAATGACGGTCTCGATGATGCGGATATTCTTACTACTTCTCCTGTTCTCCTACGTTTGGTTGCCGGAAACTTCCGCTCAGCAGCCCCTGCTTTCTTTTGACCTGAAGGGGAAACCCAAGAAATACGAAGAAAAAAAGCTGCGCTCTGAAAAAACCGGCGATAAGAAGTGGACGGCGGTGCGCCGCTTTACACAGAATGGGGTTACGAAATTCAACTGGCATTTTAATGCCAATGCCAAACTGGAAGAGATCATCGACCGGGCCAAATCAGGCTTCAAAGACGACTATACGCAGCTCCTCCCCTTTTACAATTACAGCCTGCAACAAACCTCTCAGGACAGGGACCTCGATTCGGTTATTTACAAAGCCAATACAGGCATTCTGATACACGACCTTCGCACTACCTGGACGGACAACCTGTACATGCTCATGGGCAAGGCTTATTATTACAAGAATAATCTCGACACGGCCTATTTCACTTTTCAATACATCAACTACATCTACTCCCCCCGGGAAAAAGATGGCTATGATATGCCTATTGGCAGTAATGCCAACGAAGGCGGCAACGCATTCTCTATTTCCACGAAAGAAAAGACGGACCTGGTTACCAAGGTATGGACCAGTCCGCCCAGCCGCAATGAATCCTTCATCTGGCAGATCAGGACCTTCCTGGCCAAAGATGAAATGGCAGAAGCTTCGGGCCTGATTGAAACGCTGAAACACGATCCCAACTTTCCCGACCGCCTGCAAACAGACCTGTTGGAAGTACAGGCCTGGTATTTCTATAAACAACAGTTTTATGATAGTGCCGCGGTGTACCTGGAACGGGCACTGCCCAATGCAGCCAACCGGGCGGAAAAGTCACGCTGGGAATACCTCATTGCGCAATTGTATGAACGCATCAAAGACCATCAAAAATCACAGGAGTTCTATGACCGGGTGATCAACCATACGCTGGACCCTGTACTGGAAGTATATGCGCGGCTCAACAGCATCCGGCAGAATAAAGGAGATGAAAAAGCCATCCAGGAAAACATCAATACGCTGGTGAAAATGGCGCGCCGTGATAAGTACATCAACTACCGCGACATCATTTATTTTGCAGCGGCACAAATGGAGCTGGAACGCAACAATATTCCGGGCGCCAAAGCACTCTTATTAAAAGCAACACGCTATACTAACCCCAGCGGCGATAATGCCTACAAATCGAGGGCTTTCCTGATGCTGGGTGGATTGAGCTTTGACCAAAAGGAATATGCGGAATCCAAAAACTATTATGACAGTGTAACGGTTGTGGATTCTACCATTCTCAGCCAACAGGTATATGATATGCGCAAAGGCGCTTTGGTACGCATTGTACAACAGCTGTCGGTTATTCAAAGACAGGATAGCCTGCAGCGCATTGCCGGTATGCCGGAGGCGGAAAGAGAGGCTTTTGTACGCAAACTGGCCAAACAGCTGCGCAAGCAACAAGGCATCAAAGAAGAAGATCCTTCTGCTGCTAACAACAACAATGCGTTTCAGAACAACAATAACGACAACGCTCCCCCACCCGACCTGTTCAGTAACAGCAATACGAAGGGTGACTGGTACTTCTACAATCCGGGGCTCAAATCAAAAGGCTATACTGATTTCAAGAATAAATGGGGCACGCGGCAAAATGTAGACAACTGGAGCCGCATAGCTGCGGTAAGACAAGCCAGCAACCAGGTGCCGATAACATCAGACCAGGTAGCAGGCAATCTCCAGGCGGGCATCGATGGCAGCGGCAATCCTGCAGGTCCTGCAGACCTCAGTTATGAAGGCCTGCTGAAAAACCTGCCCCTCTCTGAAAAGCAACTATCCTTCTCCAATGATTCAATTGAAAATGCACAGGTATTATTGGGGGTAGCTTATATGGAAGGGCTGGAAGATTATGCTTCTGCCATTACCACTTTTGAAGGATTCCTGGAAAGATTTGGTTACAGCAACCTGCGTCCGGAAGTCTTGTATCACCTGTACTATTGTTACAACAAAATGGGCCTTAATTCCAGTGCAGCACGGGTAGCGGCAGAACTGAAAGCTAAATACCCAGGTACTACTTTTGAGAAAACCATCTCCAACCCCAAAGGCACACCCCAAGAACTGGCAGCTAAAGCTGCGATGACACGGCAGTATGAGCATGTATACAACCTGTTCATTGAAGGCAACTTTATTGATGCGCTGGAGCAAAAGAAACTGTCGGATAGTCTGTATGGTAAAAGCTACTGGACGCCTCAGCTGCTGTACATCCAGTCTGTTTACTTCATCCACCAGCGCCTGGACGATTCGGCCAAAGCATCGCTCAATAATATCGTGACCACTTTCCCCAATACACCCATGGCCGAAAAAGCCAAAACGCTGATCGATGTATTGGGTCGCCGGGCACAGATCGAAGATTACCTGACGAAGTTGAAAATAGAACGTCCGAAAGAAGACAGCATCGCACTGATAGACGATTCGCCCATACAACCTGTTGCAAAAGTGGATACCGCTGTAGTGGCGCCGCCGGTGGTAGAAGAAGAGCAGGCCCGCATTATAGAGACCACTACCAAATCTTCCGCTGTTAAAAAAGACAGTACACAGAACGCACAAAAAGCACCCATTGGCACTGATAAGCTGAAACGTGATGCGCTGGTAGTGAATGCTACGCCTATTCCCAAACAGCCGGTGACCGACAGTGTGCAGCAAAAGCCAGTAACACCGGCCAAGGATAGCGTTGTGACAAAGGCCAGGGAAGTGACCGTAACGCCCGGCAAACCAGCCTTCCTGTATGATCCCACTGCAACGCATATGGTGGCGCTGGTGCTAACCAAAGTGGATCCTGTATACATCACAGAGGCCCGCAATGCCTTCAACCGGTACAACAAAGAGCGCTATTTCAATAAAGCTTTCCAGATGGGCAATCAGCCGCTGTCGGATACTGTCAGATTGATGACGATCTCCAGCTTTGAGAATGCCAATGCCGCCATCGAATACATGGAAAAAGCCCGCAAAATAGCTACCGGGGAATTGATCCCCTGGCTGCCAACTGCGAAATATACTTTTGTGATCGTTACGGATGCCAACCTCGGCATATTGCAGAATACCAAAGATGTAGATACTTATAAACTGTTCCTGCAGCAAATGTTCCCGGGGAAATTCTAGGAGAAGAATACAGGACACAGCCTATAGAATTCAGAAGAAATACAGCGGGACCAGGGCCTTGGTACCCCGGATAGAGGTTTTAACATTTTAGCAGAATGGTGAAAAAGCCCGAACTTTGCTGAAAAACAACTACTTATATACCGGTCCCACCTGACAGGATTGCAGCAGAGCAATCAAGTATGGTTTTTGCAGTTGATCAATAACCCTTAATAAAAGTTAATTAATAATATGACCCGTCCTGTTAAGATCTTTTGGCGCATATTCCTATATGGCTTTCTCGGTATCGTATTGTTCTTACTGCTCCTCAACTGGGGTGTATTTGGGGGTATGCCTTCCCTGGCAGAGCTGGAAAATCCATCCATTACGCTCGCCTCGGAAGTTTTTGGCGATGATGGTACGCCCATGGGCAAATACTACCGCGAGCGAGGCAACCGCAGCTATGTCAAATACAATGATATTTCCAAACATGTGATCAATGCACTGGTGGCCACAGAAGACAAACGCTTCTATGATCACTCGGGCATTGATGGTATCCGCCTTACCAAGGCTATTGGTACACTGGGCAAGGATGGTGGCGCCAGTACGATTACGCAGCAGCTGGCACTGAATATGTTTGATGAGCGGGCTAAGAATATTGTAGGGCGAATCTTGCAAAAGCTCAAAGAAAACATCATTGCCATCAAACTCGAGCGCAACTTCACCAAGCAGGAGATCATTGCACTGTACCTGAATACCGTTTCATTCAGTGATAACGTATACGGCATCCGCAATGCTGCCCGTACCTTCTTTTCCAAAGAGCCAGACCGGCTCACCGTGGAAGAAGCAGCGGTGCTCATAGGCATGCAAAAAGCCACCGGCACCTACAATCCGAGAGTTTATTACAAGGCCTCTTTTGATCGCCGTAATACGGTGATCGAACTGATGGCACGCAACAACTTCCTCACGGAGGCAGAAGCCGCCAGATTGAAAAAAGAACCCATCCGCCTGAATTATAAAAAGATGGATGAGAACAACGGTATCGCTCCTTACTTCCTGGATGTGATCCGCGAGGAACTGAAGAAATGGACCAAAGACCATAAAAAGCCCAATGGAGATGATTACGATATCTATGCAGACGGGCTGCATATCTATACCACCATCAATCCCCGCATGCAATTGTACGCTGAAGAAGCGGTGGCCAAGCACCTGCCTGTATTACAGCGGGCCCTTGCAGCACAGCGCGGGGTGAAGACGGATGCGGTGTGGAAAGGTCATGACAATATCCTGGAAGGATACATGAAAAGCAGCCAGCGCTGGAAGAATCTCAAAGACGACGGACTCAGTGATGCAGAGATCAAGAAGACCTTTTACCAGAAAACACCCATGAAGGTATTTGCCTGGAATCCCAAGAAAGAGAAAGACACGGTGATGACGCCCATGGATTCCATTAAATACAACCGCGAAATGATGCAGGCATCTTTCATGGTGATGGACCCGCTCAGCGGACAGGTAAAAGCCTGGGTAGGTGGCATTGACTTCAAGAACTATAAATACGATCACGTAAACCTGAAGACCAAAAGGCAGGTAGGTTCTTCAATCAAGCCATTCCTGTATTCACTGGCTATTGAAGAATACGGCTTCACTCCGGAAACGCAGTGTGAGCAAACACAACAATACTTTCCCGGTTCCGGTTATGTACCTGCTAAAAACAGGGGGCGTGTAGGCACCCGCACAATGGCCAGCGGATTGGCCTGGTCTGTCAACGAAGTAGCGGCTTATATCATTAAGCAAACTACCCCCCAGCGTTTTTCCGATTTCCTGAAGCAGATCAATATACCTACCAAAGTAGAACCCTTCCCTTCCATCGCGCTCGGCACCTGCGATCTTTCGCTGTACGAGATGATGTGGGGATATACGATGTTCCCTTCAGGCGGTTTCAGCACCAAGCCTATTTATATTACCCGTATTGAAGACAAGAACGGTAATGTATTGGCCCGTTTTGATACTGAACGCAAAGAAGTGATCAGTCAATCCACAGCCTATACCATGAGCCGCATGATGCAGGGCGCTACCGATTATGGTACTGCTGCCGGTTTGCGTTCACGTTTAGGCATTGCAGAGATGGGTGGTAAAACCGGTACTACGAACGACAACTCGGATGCCTGGTTCTTTGGCTTTACACCTCAGTTGATGGCAGGCGCCTGGATTGGTTGTGATGACCGCTTCATTCGCCTGGATGGCGGCCTCGGTGAAGGTGGCAGGGCAGCACGCCCCATCTGGGAATATTTCTTCCAGAAAGCCTTTGCTGATAAAACCCTGGGACTGGATAGACAAGCTAAATTCGTACAGCCAGAGAATGTGCGCGAGGCATACGATTACGGTGGTGGTGTGGCTGGTCCCCCCGATCCCGGTGCTGAAGGAAACGATGTGGGCAATGGTACAGCTGATGAGTACCTGAGCACCCCGGATACGCAAAACATTCCTACGGATTCCAAACAGGCGATAGAAGAACAAAAGGTATTGGAAGAAGCGGTGAAACCCAAAAACCAGGTACCAGAGAAAAAAGACCCGAAAGAGGAAGTGAAACAAGAGGAGAAGAAGAAAAAAGACGGCCTCTTCAGACGCATCTTTGGTGGTAAAAAGAAAGACGACAAAGGAGGGAATTAAGAAGAATGCAGAAGACAGAATACAGGATACAGAATTTAGAATTCAGCATTAAGAAATAGTCACCATTCAGGATATAGAATGGCTACCATATAAAAAAAGTCGTTGACCAATAATTGTCAACGACTTTTTTATTTCTATCTATGTTATTAGCCATCACCAGTCAGAGGCTGGCGACTGAAAGTACAGTTTGCCCTAAGCGAGGCAGCCATGCTGTATTCTGTCTCCAGTCTTCTGTATTCTCCTCCCTACGCTCCCTTGCGCCTGAGTTGGAAAACCAGTAAACCTATTGAAACAATGATGTAGAGTAAAAATGAAAGCCACATAAAATCAGGTATAAAAGAGGGTTAGTAAATAAGGGTCAATGACCATTAACGCTGACAATGAATTATTTATTATAACGGAATTGAGCGCCTTCCATCAAAGGGTGTTTTCCATACAATCCGTTTTTATCGCTCTGCAAGGCGAAGTTGTTGAAAAACACCTCCATGAGCCAGGGCTCAAAGCGGAACTCAAAGTAATTATGCGTATTGTCCGCAACGGAAAACGTAGAATGACGCTCAGGGCAAAACTCAAATAGCAGGGTGATGGTATCTATCTTCTGCTTAGGCAACAGGATCATTCCCTGCTGATCGGCAGTCACCAACTGATCGGCATCGCCCGGGCTAATCCTTGCATGTACATACGGGAGCAACATGGAATTGCTGTCAATAATACGAATACTGATCTGGTCGCCCGGTACGGCTTTGCTGGTCACCAGGGCAAAATCCCTGGAGGGCTGTGGCCTGCTGTTGAGCACCAGTTTACCCTCTTTCTCCTGCCAATTGCCCGTTCCATAACGGTCCAGCGCACCATAGATAAAGAAGAACTCAAAAGTGGAATCAGCATTTAACTTAAAACCGGAGGCTACTTCCGTCACACCCCTCAGGTAATACGCACCTGTCATAGTTTTACTTGTTTGCGCCTGCATGCAAAACGCAGGCAGAATAAAAACAGCTGTAACCAGCCATCGACTAAATAAGGTTATCATCATTTACACTACAAAGTAAATATCACATGAGCGATCCATTTTGGAGCAATTAGCAAATGGCCCTAAATAGTTCATAGATGGTAGTAAATGCTTTACAGAATGCAAAAGGCAGTGGCGGTCTATAAACTACCGGAACAATACCCTGAATAACAGGAATGAGCTGTCCAACAACCTGTTGTACTGGTTTTCAATCTTGTATGTATGAAAAAGATAGCTTTTATCATGTATTTACCTTAGGTCATAGAAACCGTCAGTTCATCCCGTTCTTTTGACGGCAAGTCCCAATTCGCTTCTCTTCTGGCTTAATCTTCTTTAGCTTTAGTTAACTAAAACAATCTGCATGAAAAACGAATTGCTGACAGCCGCAGCTGTATTCCTCTTCCTCACCAACACAGTTGCCCAACTCACCACCACACCCGATGGAGGCAACAGAAAAGCCCAGGTAAGCGAGAATATTGGCATCACCACTGTAAGTATTGAATACGGCCGCCCGGCTGTAAAAGGACGGGAAGGAAAGATATGGGGCAACCTGGTACACAAAGGTTATATGGACTTAGGATTTGGCACCAGTAAAAGCGCGCCCTGGAGGGCAGGCGCCAACGAAAATACGGTGATCGAATTTACCACCCCGGTAATGATTGAAGGCAAACCAGTACCAGCCGGCAAATACGGTTTATTCATTGCTTACGACTCCCTGGCTTCCACGGTTATTCTTTCCAAAAACTATACGTCCTGGGGCAGTTTCTTTTATAATGATAAAGAAGACGCCGTACGTGTAACGGTGAAACCGGTACCGCTGGACAAAAGTGTGGAATGGCTCAAGTATGAATTCCTCAATCAAAACGACTCCTCGGCCACGGTGGCACTGGAATGGGAAAAACTCATGATCCCCTTCCGCCTTTCAACCGACTATGTCAATATTCAACTGGAATCTTTCCGCCGGGAATTGCGCAGTGAAAAAAGCTTTAACCCTGGCTGGCAAAACTACAACCAGGCTGCTGTCTATTGCCTGGTACACAATGTGAACTTCGAAGAAGGGTTGGCCTGGGCGGAAGAAGCGGTCAACGGAACATTTGTAGGTCAAAAGAACTTCACCACACTCTCTACCAAAGCGCAATTATTGGCCAGGCTGAATCGTGGAGCAGAAGCTGAGGCGTTGATGAAAGAAGCCTTGCCGCTGGGCAATCCTGCGCAGATACATGGTTATGCCAGGCAGTTACTGCTACAAAAGAAAACCAAAGAAGCTTTCGATGCTTTTAAACTGAACTACGATAAAAACCCGAATACTTTTACCACCAATATGGGTATGACGAGAGGGTACTCAGCACTCAAAGATTACAAGAAAGCCGTGGAATATGCCCTGAAAGCACTTCCACAGGCGCCTGACAAAGTGAATAAGGACAATGTGATGAGGATCATCCAGCTGCTCCAGGATGGGAAAGATGTGAATTAAGAATACAGAACACAGAATACAGGAGACAGAAGAAAGGCAGCATAAAGAATGCTACTCCATAAAAAAAGTCGTTGACTACTCGTCAACGACTTTAATATTTTACAAACCCTGTATTTTGTATTCTTCTGGATTCTGTATTCTACATTCTCTCCTTAATTACATCCCAGGAGTTCACATAACTTAGTTTGTAATCCTGCTCCCCTTAGATTTTTACCAATGATCTTTCCAGTGGGATCGATGAGGAAGTTTTGAGGTATGCCTTCTACTTTATACAAGCGGGCTACTTCATTGCTCCAGAATTTCAGGTCGCTCACCTGCGTCCAGGCCAGGTTATCATCTTTAATCGCTTGTAACCAGGATTGTTTTTCCCTGTCGAGGGATACGCCCAGTACGGTAAAATTCTTCTCTTTGAATTTGTTGAAGGCAGTAACCACATTGGGATTCTCCATGCGGCAGGGTTTGCACCAGCTGGCCCAGAAATCCACCAGCACATATTTGCCACGGAAAGAAGCCAGGGTTACGGGTTTACCGGTTGTATCATTTTGGGTAAATTCGATGGCCTGACTGCCGATGGCCCCGATCTTACTATCATCAATACGTTGCTTCAGTATCTTGCCATAAAAGCCCTGCTGACCAGTAGCTGCCAGGAGGTTAAAATGTTTTTCCAGAATGCTGATATCCTGCTCCAGTTCGCTGGTTACTACCAGTACAAAAGGGGCCACGGGAGAACCTTTTCTTTCAACAGTAAACTTCTCAATGGCAGCTTTCGTCTTTTCCACGTGGTTCATATAAGCCACCATGATGGAATCGCCGGGTTGCACATTGGGCGTATTATAAAGCTGTTGGTTCATTTCCGTCAGCTTTTTGAAAAGGGGATTGAAAGTGCTTTGAAAAGTTACAAAATCATCATGCACGGAAGAGCCCCTTATCACGATGTCCTGTACATTCTCAACATTGCCCTGCACGGTAACATTGTCATTGCCTATAAACAGGATGGTCTTCTTCTCAACGCCATCAAAATTCAGCTGGTACAGGTTGGCTTCTTTGATGCTTCCTTTCAATTCAAACAGACCTTTATCCACCTTGCCACGGGCCAGGGTATCGGTTGCATTGTTTACATCGGTGAGGGTTACTTTGGATGCCTCGGGCAGGCCCATCACATTTCCCTTGATCACAAACCCTGTCTGTGCCAGCAACCCCATGGGTATTAAAAATATGCATACCAGTAACTGCTTCATAGAGAGCTATTTATTTTGAATGTCGCTGCCGTAGAATATTCACGACGGACTCTAAATTATGACCTTTTGCGTTAAGTAAAATCAAATAATGGAAAAGCAGATCAGCCGCTTCATTGAGGAAAAGATCATCATTTGAATCCTTTGCCTCTATCACCAGTTCCACTGCTTCTTCCCCCACTTTTTGTGCCATTTTATTGATTCCCTTACCAAAAAGCTGCTTCACGTAGGATTTCTCATCGGAGCTCTTCTTACGTAATTCTATAATATCTTCCAGATAATACAGGAAATCCTCCTGGTGGTTCCGCTCACTCCAGCAGGTATCGGCGCCTGTATGGCAGGTAGGCCCTAGGGGCTGGGCTTTGATGAGCAGGGTGTCATTGTCGCAATCGGACAGTATCTCCTTCACCAGCAAATGATTGCCACTCTCCTCTCCCTTGGTCCACAAGCGCTTTTTACTACGGCTGTAAAAAGTAACCTTGCCTTCGGACATGGTTTTCTTCACAGCTTCCTCATTCATAAATCCCAGCATCAACACCTTATGCGTTTTGAAATCCTGCACTACGGCAGGTACCAGTCCATCGGTGTATTTTGAATAATCAACTTTCATTATAACACAAATTAAAAACGAATTACATGAATTGAATACGGTTCTCTTATTCTGGATTCTGCATACCGGATTCTGTATTCTCTTCCTTTTTCGCCCGCAACGATTCCATTAACTGCTCCTGTTTTTCCTGCAGCCTTTCACGTCGATCCCATTCCCGGTCTGCCTGTTTGTTTTTCAGGTAAGGTAATATGACTAGCATAAAGCCAGCTGCCAAAAACAATATGATGACGATCCAAAAGATCATACGGGTCTGATTGCGATTTGTTTGCCCTGCAAATATCCCTTTAATTCGGGAATACTGATCTCCTTAAAGTGGAAGATGCTGGCAGCCAGCGCTGCATCGGCCTTCCCCTGTTCAAATACATCCACAAAATGCTGCATACTACCGCCACCGCCACTGGCGATCACGGGTACCGGCAGGGCCTCTGCCAGCCGGCGGGTAATGTCGAGCGCAAATCCCTGTTTGGTGCCGTCATGGTTCATGGAAGTGAGCAGGATCTCCCCGGCGCCCAGGTCTACGCCCTGTTTGGCCCAGTCAAAACATTTGACTTCGGTTTTCACCCGGCCCCCATTGAGGTACACGTACCACTCGCCATCAGCTTCCAGGCGCGTATCGATGGCCAGCACCACACATTGACTACCAAACTCCCTGGCCAGTTCTTTAATTAATTCAGGCCGCTTAAATGCTGCGGTGTTCACAGATATTTTGTCCGCTCCGTTTTGCAACAGCACCTGCACATCTTCCACACTGCTGATACCACCGCCAACAGTAAAAGGTATATTGATATGGTGCGCTATCCGGTTGACCAACTCACTCAAGGTTTTCCTTTTCTCATTAGTGGCCGTAATATCCAGGAACACCAGTTCATCGGCCCCCTGCTGAGCATACAGCGCGCCCAGCTCAACCGGGTCGCCCGCATCACGCAGGTTCACAAAATTGGTTCCTTTCACCGTGCGGCCGTCTTTGATATCGAGGCAGGGAATGATACGCTTTGTTAACACTTCAATTATTTTTAATGTCCAATTTTAGGATGTCAGGCTGAGTTTATCGAAGCCGCCTTCGACAGAGTTTATCCCGCCCTAGCGGGACTCAGGCTGACAATTTATATTTTTACCAGGTCACTGATCGTGACATGTCCCTCATAAATGGCTTTACCAATGATCACACCACTGCAGCCGATCTCCTGCAACTGCAGCACATCGTTCATATTGCTTACGCCACCACTGGCTATCAGGTTCAATTTGGGGAACTTCTTCAGGATGTTTTGATACAGATCCGTAGCAGGCCCCTGCAGCAAACCATCCTTACTCACATCGGTACAGAAGATTTGCTGCACACCATGCGCCATATACTTCTCAATAAAATCATAGATCCAGATATCGGTGGTCTCCAGCCAGCCGCCTACGGCGATCTTCTCTTCCTTCACATCAGCACCCAGCAGAAATTTATCGGCGCCATAGATCAACAGCCATTTCACAAACTCCACTTCATTCTTCACTGCAATGCTGCCCACCGTGGCCAGCGCTGCGCCTGAGTTAAAAACTATGTCTACATCCTTATCTGTTTTGATACCGCCACCGAAGTCGATCACCATCTTCGTTTTGGAAGCAATAGTTTCCAATACTTTCCAGTTCTTCACGGCGCCGGCTTTGGCCCCATCAAGGTCTACCAGGTGCAGGCGCTCCAGGCCGGCGCCTTCAAACTCCAGGGCTACTTCCAGCGGGTGCTCGTTGTATACTTTCTTCTGTTGGTAATCACCCTGTGTAAGCCGCACACACTTTCCATCAATAATATCAATAGCGGGAATGATCTGCATAGGTTGTTGTAACTGTTTTTCCATTTTAATAAAATCCAGGCCATACTTCTGCCAGGTTTTACCGGTGGCCTTCATGCCAAACTTTTTATAAATGCCGGTAGCGGTGAGCCGGGCATTGCACCAGATGGTCTGCTTGCCCTTGCGCTTTGCCCAATCCATTACATATTGCAGCAAGGCGGTGCCATAACCTTTTCCCTGGTACTGATTGAGCGTAGCAAATTTCCTGAACTGTACCTGTCCCCATTCTTCAAATACGGATATGACAGATACCGGTTCTCCCTTGATATATAGTCCCCAATGCAGGCCTGATTCATCCTGCCCCAGCTTCACAAAGTCAAGGCTTTCTTCGGGATACATGACCGTCTGGCGTATCCTCCATACATCGGGCAATGGTACGGGTTTGATCTCCATCTTATATACTCAAAAAGTTCTTTAACAATTGTTCTCCCACCTTAGCACTCTTTTCGGGGTGAAACTGCAGTCCGTAGAAATTATCCCGGTGCAGACCGGCGCTATAAGGTTGTACATAATCGGCGGTGGCAATCGTATGATCACCGAGGGATGCATAGTAGCCATGTACAAAGTAACAATAGCTGTTTTCTGCTGTATCTTTCAGGAGGTCTGTCTTCAGGTTGTAGATGGCATTCCATCCGATCTGTGGTACTTTGAGGCTACTGCCGGCAGGAGGTCTAAACAACTTTACCTGCTCGGGGAAGATCCCCAGGCAGGGTGTATCATTTTCTTCACTGTAAGCACACATCAGTTGCATACCCAGGCAGATACCCAGTACGGGTTGCTGCAGGCTTTTCAATACTTCATCCAGTCCCCTTTCTTTCAGGTAGCGCATGGCGCTGCTGGCCTCTCCTACCCCGGGAAAGATCACCTTATCCGCCTTCCTGATCTGCTCATGGTCATCCGTCACTACTGCTTCCACGCCAATCCTTTCCAATGCATACAATACAGACTGAATATTACCGGCATTGTATTTAACGATCACTAAACTCATAACGATTATTGTAATAAGGTAAATGTCAGGCTGAGTTTATCGAAGCCGCCTTCGACAGGCTCAGGCTGACAGCTCATTTATAAGTACGATTATTGTAAGACCTTATTCAAAAATTGCTCAATAGCTGTTGGCACATCCGCACCCTGCTTGTTTTCCAGCGCCTGTATAAAGGCGGTGCCGATGATAGCGCCCTGGGCATATGCACAGGCAGCTTCAAAGCTGGCTTTGTCTTTAATACCAAAACCTACCAGTATCGGGTTGGTCAGTTGCATATCCTGCAAGCGTTGCAGGTAAGCACTCACACCACTCATGTCTTTATCTTTCCCCGTAGTAGAAGAAGAGGATACGGCATACAGGAAACCGGTGCTCAGGGCATCCAGTTTCCGGATACGTTCTGTAGAAGTTTCCGGTGTTACCAGGAAGATAAAATCCAGTCCATACTTTTTGATGATGGGACCGTATTCTGTTTCAAATTCATGTTCAGGAAGATCGGGTAATATCAGTCCATCGATCCCTACGCCAGCTGCATCGGCACAAAACTTTTCAAAGCCATATTGCATCACCGGGTTCATATAGCCCATCAGGATCACGGGCACATGAATATGGCCTCCCCGCAGTCCGCCACTGCCGCCGCCTTCTGCATCGACGGTACCTTTCTTGCTTCTCATATCCTTCAGCTGTTCAAACAGCTTTTTGATCGTCATGCCATTGGCCAGTGCAATGCTGCTGCTGGCCTGTATCACCGGCCCATCGGCCAGCGGATCGCTATAAGGCATACCCAGCTCAATGAGGTTGGCGCCATTATCTTCCAGGGCCTGCATCACCGGCAGGGTGCTATCCGCCTGGGGATAACCCGCTGTACAATAAATATTCAGCACATGGTCCTTCTTCCTTTTGAATAACTCCTGTATCCTGCTCATGTTATTTTACTTATGCTTGAATTGCAAATATTGAAAGAACCCATTTTCTAAAAGCTATTAGCGGTTAGCTTTTAGCTGTTAGCGAACAGCCAATACCCAAAAGCTAATACCTAATACCTAAAAGCTAACTCCTATTTCTCCATTGCCTTCATATACGTAGCCAAATCCTTATCGCCCCTGCCCGACAAACAAAGCACCACCACATCGCTCGATTTAAGAGAGAGCTGGTTTAGTGCCGATAAAGCATGCGCCGATTCCAGCGCCGGGATGATCCCTTCCAGCTTGGCAAGGTTAAAGGCTGCCTTTAATGCATCCTCATCAGTAGCGCTTAAGAACTTTGCGCGGCCTGTTTCATACAGGTGAGCATGCAGGGGGCCGATGCCCGGGTAATCAAGTCCGGCTGAAATACTGTGTGGCTCTACTACCTGACCATCTTCCGTTTGCATTACCAGGCTTTTGCTGCCATGCAATACACCTGGTTTTCCCAGTTGGGTAGTAGCAGCACTCATACCACTGTCAACACCATGACCGGCTGCTTCCACGGCCACCAATTGTACGGCAAACTCTTCCAGGAAATGGTAGAAGGCGCCGGCTGCATTGCTGCCGCCACCTACGCAGGCCAATACATGCGAAGGAAATTCGCTACCGGTCTCTTCTTTCAGCTGACGGCGTATTTCCTCACTGATCACACTTTGAAAGCGGGCCACCATATCCGGATAAGGATGTGGGCCTACTACGCTACCGATAATATAATGGGTATCCTCGGGGTTGTTGATCCAGTCGCGGATGGCTTCATTGGTGGCATCCTTCAGGGTCTTGCTGCCGCTGGTGGCAGGGATCACTGTAGCGCCCAACATTTTCATCCTTGCCACATTGGGCGCCTGGCGCTCAATATCTTTCTCACCCATGTATACAATGCACTCTACTCCTTTCAGGGCACACACGGTGGCGGTAGCCACACCATGCTGACCTGCCCCTGTTTCTGCAATAATGCGTTTCTTGCCCAGGCGCTCTGCCAGCAATATCTGTCCAATGGTATTGTTGATCTTATGAGCGCCGGTATGACAAAGGTCTTCCCGCTTGAGGTAGATCTTTGTATTGAATTGTTTGCTGAGGCGTTGTGCGAGGTATAAGGGAGTGGGCCTTCCTACATAGTTTTTCAGAAGGTCGTGAAACTCTTTCTGAAAAGAGGCATCATACATGATCTGTATATAACGGTTCTTTAGCTCTTCCACATTGCGGTGCAGCATTTCGGGAATATAGGCGCCACCGAAATTTCCATAATACCCGAATATATTTGGCTGCTGGTAAGTTCCTTTGTACTGTCCCAAAGGAACGGTTCGATTGATCATTGGTCTGCTATTTTAAATGCACTTACTTGTAATCTGGTTTACGCTTCAACTTTCCTGTGGCTGTACCGGTGTTGCCAGTACCAGTTGCAGGAATTTCAGGTCAAGCCATCGGCCAAACTTATAACCCACCTGTTGAAAGTTGGCTACTTCTTTAAACCCAAATGCCTCATGCAACTGAATGCTGGCCTGGTTACTGGCATCAATGCCGGCCAGTATGGTATGCATGTTCAGTTGGGTGGCCGCTTCGATCAATGGTGGTATCAACAATTTCCCAATCCCTTTGCCTCTCTTATCTGATGCTACATATACTGAATTCTCTACGGAGTACTTGTAAGCTGCCCAGGCCCTGAAGGGGCCAATGGAACTAAAGCCCACTACCCTGCCAGCTTCTTCCGCTACAAATACCGGGAATCCCTGTTCCTTTTTGGTATCCCACCACTGTTTTCGCATAGCAGCTGTGTGCGGTTTATAATCATATACCGCCGTGGTATTTACAATGATATCATTGTAGATCACCAATATTTCCGGAAGGTCTTTTTCTTCCGCTTTGCGTATGTGTATCATAGCATCAGGTTTAACATTGAAAGAACTTCTCTTACTTTTCAACTCTCCCTTCCATTTCGACTCCCTCTCACAACTGACCACTCACAACTCACTACCCTACCCCTTTACCTTATCCACAAACAACTTCACTTTATCCAAATCTTTCACCCCAGGGCTCAATTCAAATTTGCTGTTGATATCTATCGCAAATAAAGCTTTGGCTACCGGTTCCTGTGCAAAGGCCAGCAACTCTTCTTCATCTCCGGGCTCAATACCCCCACTCAGGAAAAAGGGCTTGCCGATCGTGCTGTTCTTCAACATGCTCCAGTCAAACTTTTTACCGGTGCCGCCATATCCCACACCCATGGTATCAAACATAAACATATCGCACACATCCATATAGGGCCTGATCATCCATTCTACGCTGTCATTGTCGCTCAACCGGAATGCTTTCACCACAGAAACATAGTCGGCGATCTTCTCGCAATACTTGGGTGGTTCATCGCCGTGCAGTTGTACCATGTGCAGGCGGCATTCATCCACCAGGTGCAGCACCTCTTCAATAGGCGCATTGACAAATACGCCCACTTTATTGATATTATTTACTTTGCGAATCTCTGTAATGGTCATGTGCTTGAACACATACCGCGGGCTTTTAGGATAAAAAATAAAGCCGGCAAACGTCACTCCCATGGCAGCCAATGCTGCCACCTGCTCGGGTTGTGTCATGCCGCAAACTTTTACTCTCATGTGTTGTCAGATTTTAAGTGTTAGTTGTATCTGGCAAATCAATCGCCCATCCACTGGTATTGTTGTTGACAATATCATTGGATGGATTTCACAAACTGCTCGAAGGCAAGACCTGGATTGGGTTCTTTCATAAAGTTCTCTCCTATGAGAAAACCCCTGAACCCATGATCACGGAACAGGCGGATATTCTCTACAGAAGAAATACCGCTTTCTGCGATCTTCACTTTACCGGCCGGGATGCGTTGCGCCATCGCCAGGCTGCGCTCAATATCTACCGCAAAGGTCTTCAGGTTGCGGTTATTGATCCCTACCAGTACCGTTTCTTCACAAATGTGCTCCAGCTCTTCCTCATCATGCAATTCCAATAAAACTTCCAGTTGCAGGCTTTGGGCAAAAGCCGCGAGGCGCTTCACGTCAGCTGGTGTCAGACAGGCTGCGATCAGCAATATTACATCGGCTCCCATTGCTTTGGCTTCTACGATCTGGTATTCATCAATGATAAATTCCTTTCTCAGGATCGGGATCTGGTTCACCCTTGCTTTCACCAGGTCTTCTGTACTGCCGCCAAAAAACTCCGTATCAGTCAATACAGACAAACCCGATGCACCATTTTGTGTATAAGCCTTTGTTACCGCCACTACGTCTGCCGCTCCGTTAATGATCCCTTTGGAGGGCGACTTTCGCTTAAATTCGGCAATAATACCAGTTTTGCTATCATCCAGCAAAAACTGCTTCAAAGACAGCACAGGCCGGGCAAAAGCCGGGCTTTTTTCCAGGCCGGCAATGCTGGTCACCGCTTTCCTGTTGGCAACTTCTATTCTTTTATGCGCTATGATCTTATCCAGAATATTCATGAAACCGTTCGTTGTATTTTATACGTAAGAATAATCGCGAATAGCTAACTGCTAATACCTAACAGCTAATAGCTTACTGCAATGCCACCAGCTTATCCAGCGCGCTCTTTGCTTTCCCGCTTTCCAGGCTTTCCACGGCTGCGGCATAGGCATCATCATACTTTTTATACTGACCGGTGCAATGCAGGGCCATCGCAGCATTGGCCAGCACCACGGCATTTTGCGACCAGCTACCTTCGCGGTTCAATATCTTCACAAATATCTTAGCGGCTTCTTCCACGCTATTGCCACCGGTAATATCTGCCGCCATCACCATGCGCTTACCCAACTGCTCGGGCGTCATTACCCGTTCTCCTGTATTGGTGATCACCTTGGTATCATTGGTGAGGGATATTTCATCATATCCATCCAATCCATGAATGATAGTGAATGCCTTATCTGTTTGCTGTAATAAATAATTGTAGATACGCGCCATCTCCAGGCTATACACGCCTACCAGCTGAAAGGCCGGTGAAGCAGGATTGACCATGGGGCCCAGCATATTAAAGAAAGTACGTACACCCAGGTTTTTCCGGATGGGACCGACCGTCTTAAGGGCCGGATGAAAGAGCGGTGCATGCAGGAAGCAGATATTGGCTTCTTCTACTTCTTTCTTTAACTGTGCCGCGTCGTTCTTGAACTTATAGCCCAATTGTTCCATTACATTGGAAGCACCGCTAATGGAAGAGGCGCCATAATTACCATGTTTGGACACTTTTTGCCCGGTACCTGCTACCACAAAGCAGGCCAGGGTGGAAATATTGAAGGTATTCTTTCCGTCGCCGCCCGTACCCACAATGTCAATGGTAGCATGTCCATTGAGATCTACCGGCACACAAAGCTCCAGTAATGCATCCTGGAAACCCTGGAGCTCTTCGATGGTAATGCTGCGCATCAGGTATACGGTCATGAAGGAAGTAACCTCATGCTCATTGTATGCGCCTTTGCCGATATTGACCAGCACTTCCTTCGCAGTAGCCCTGCTAAGCGTCTTATGTTCAAATAATAATTGTAGTATCTTTTTCATAATTAGTTTTTCAACCAGTTACGTAATATTTGTTCACCTACAGGTGTCAGCACACTTTCCGGGTGGAACTGAACGCCTTGTACATCGTACTTTTTATGCTGCAGTGCCATGATAAAATTATTGGCATCGCGGGCTGTGATCTCCAGCTCTTTCGGAAACCCTTCCTCACTGATCACCCAGCTGTGGTAACGGCCTACTTCAATTTCGGCAGGCAGTCCGGCGAAGAGCGGCGCCTTGCCATTTAGTATCTGAATGGGCGTAGCCACACCATGGTACACCGTACTCAGGTTCACCAGTTTACCACCGAAAGCCTGTCCAATGGCCTGGTGGCCCAGGCATACGCCCAGAATGGACTTGGTAGCCGCATATTCTTTGATCAGCGGCAATAACAAGCCAGCTTCTTCCGGAATACCGGGACCAGGTGATAAGATGATCTTATCATATTCCTTTACTTTCTCCAAAGGGAGCTGGTCGTTACGAAATACCTCTACTTTCTGGTGCAAGATCTTTTCTACTAAATGCACAAGATTGTATGTGAACGAATCGTAATTATCAAAAACTAATATCCGGGTCAATGTATTCGTTTTAAATTGTTAGCTGCGGGCTTTGAGCTGCGAGCTACGAGCAAAACAACCCGCAACCCGTGGAACGAAGCGTTATTATTTAGAAATCTCTTCTGCAAAAACAATGGCCTTCTTTAATGCGCCTAACTTATTATTCACTTCCTGCAATTCACTTTCCGGTTTGCTGGCGGCTACCACGCCTGCTCCTGCCTGGTAAAACAAGGTGTTCTGCCTGCTCAGGAAGGTGCGGATCATGATGGCGTGTATGCAGGTGCCATCAAATCCCATGAAACCAATTGCACCGCCATAATAACTGCGGGTAGAGGGTTCATACGAATCGATCAGCTCCATGGCCCTGAACTTGGGCGCGCCACTCAGGGTGCCTGCAGGAAATGTTTTGGCCATCAGTTCAAAAGGATTGGCATTGGGTCTCACTTTGCCGCTCACTTCACTTACCAGGTGGATCACATGGCTGTAATATTGCACCTCCCGGTAATGTTCCACTACTACTTCATCACATACCCTGCTGAGGTCGTTACGGGCCAGGTCTACCAGCATCACGTGCTCGGCATTCTCTTTGGCATCCTTTAATAAACGATCGGCTTCCAGTTTATCGGTTTCATCATCACCGGTGCGTTTAAAGGTACCGGCAATAGGATGTACTACAGCTTTTCCTTGCTGAATCAGTATCTGGGATTCGGGAGAAGAACCCAATAGTTTATAATCGCCGTAATCGAAAAAGAACAGATAAGGAGAAGGGTTGATGCTGCGGAGGGCTCTGTATACATTGAACTCATCGCCGCGGAAGGACTGCTGAAAGCGACGGCTCAATACGATCTGGAATACATCGCCCCGGAAACAACTTTGGATGCCCTTGGTCACCATTTCGCGGTAGGCTTCATCGGTCATATTGGAAACCTCTTCGCCTTGTGCTTTGAAGGGATATACGGGCACATCCTTGCTGCGGATGAGGGATTCCACGATTGACAGATCGCTATCCAGTCCCTTGATCACATTTTCACAGATGAACAGCTCATCTTTATAATGATTGATGGCGATCACGTATTGATACAGCCGGTAGCGCATCAGGGGAATATCGGGTGTTGCACTGCCCGACTTCAATTGTATGGTATCGAAGAACTGTACAGCGTCGAAGGTGGTATAGCCATACAGTCCCTGGGCAAACCGGCTTTCTTTGCTGGTGGCTCCTGTCACTTCAAAGCGCTGCATGAAATCCCACAGGAGCTGGGGTACTTGCTGCACGTCTTTCACGGTGATTTTTTCAGGGGTTTCGCCCGGCCATTTGAATTCAATGCTGCGGGTGGAGGTGATCTCCATACCGGCAATGGCATTGATACAAATGAAGGAATAACTGTTCTCGGCCGCATGGTGATCGGTGCTTTCCAGCAATACCGTATCGCGGAAACGGTCCCGCACACGCAGGTAGATACCCACCGGGGTATACACATCGGCCAGCATCTTTTTACAATTCGTCTGAATAGCTATTTTTTTCATGCCTGGTCCCTCTGAAAGAGATTTATTTGATAAAGAATGTATGTGTCTGTTTTGGACAATAAAAAAGCCCCGATGATACATCGGGGCCCTGAATATGTGTTATAAACAACAATAGCAGCGTTACAAGCCCCGTTTAGAGTTTGTATGCCACCACCACTGATTATTTTGTTTGTTCAATACCATTGTAGTGCAAATATGCAGTAGCAATTCCATTCTGCCAAAAAAAATACAGGAGGGGCCAGATCCAACAAAATGCTCTCATGACGGTAACCCTATGTAACTCCGGCCGTTACTGCATAACTCTGTCTGGACGCTCCATTAGGACAAATGGTTACCTTTAGACAATGAACCCTACCGTTTTTATCCTGCCCGGTCTGAATAACTCCGGCCCACAACACTGGCAAACCCGCTGGGAAGAAGAATATGGCTTTATCCGTATTGAGCAAAAGGAATGGGATACTCCTGCATGCAAAGATTGGATCAATACCATTGACGCTGTTGTAACGCAGCATCCCCCGGAACAGGTGATCCTGGTAGGGCATAGTCTTGCCTGCTGTACGATTGTACATTGGGCCCGCAAATTCAACCGGGTGATCAAAGGCGCTTTGCTGGTAGCGCCCAGTGATGTGGAGGCCCCATCTTATCCTCCCGGCACTACGGGCTTTAAGCCTATGCCGCTGTACAAATTACCTTTCCCTTCCATTACGGTGGCCAGCAGCAATGATCCGTATGTGACCATAGAGCGTGCGCAGCAATTTGCGCAAGCCTGGAGAAGCTGGCTGGTGAACATTGGCGATGCAGGGCATATTAATTCGGCTTCCAACCTCGACCTCTGGCCGGAAGGCATGGCGCTCCTCCAACAATTGTATTAAATTGCAGCCACAGAATGCAATGTCAGGCTGAGCTTGTCGAAGCCGTCTTTATTAACCACAATATTGTCAAGATGCTGATTCAACACAAGGAAGGAAAGGTCAAGAGCATGTTCTATGTAGAACAGGATGGTAAGATACTGGCCGAAATGGTATACTCCACACCCAATCCCGGTCAAATGCTCATCGAACATACAGAAGTAGATGAATCACTCTCCGGCAAAGGCATCGGCAAGCAACTGGTCTATGCTGCCGTGGAATATGCCCGCACCAACAATATCAAGATCATCCCGCTTTGCCCCTTCGCCAAATCAGTGTTTGACAGGGTAAAGGAGTGGCAGGACGTTCTTGTTTGAGAGGCATTAGCTGTTAGCCTTTAGCTATGAGCAATACAGCTAACCACTAATGCTAATAGCTCTTACAATACCCCTTTCGTACTCGGTAAATAATTACTCAGCGGATCGCGCTTCACCGCCATGCGGATGGCTTTGGCAAATGCTTTGAAGATAGCTTCTATTTTATGGTGCTCATTGTCGCCATGACATTCAATGTGCAGGTTGCACCTGGCGGCATCAGAGAAAGATTTGAAGAAGTGAAAGAACATTTCGGTAGGCATCTCCCCTATCCGTTCGCGCTTGAATTCTGCATTCCACACGATCCAGCTACGACCACCAAAATCAATCAACACTTTGGCATCGGCCTCATCCATGGGCAGCGCAAAACCATAACGTTCCATACCCCGCTTATCGGCCAGGGCCTGTGCAAAGGCTTCCCCCAGTGCAATACCGGTATCTTCAATCGTATGGTGTTCGTCAATATGCAGGTCACCATTGGCACGGATGGTGAGGTCCATCTTACCATGACGGGCTATCTGGTCCAGCATATGGTCGAAGAAACCTAGTCCCGTAATGATCCGTGCCTTTCCACTGCCATCCACATTCAGCTCGATCTTGATCTGTGTTTCGCTGGTATTGCGCTCATGGATCACTGTACGCAGTCCCAGTCGCAGGTATTCATAGATCGCACTCCATTTGGTGGTTTCCAGGGCGATCACCGATTGCAGTTCAGCTACTTTGTCCTTGATCTCAGCAGCTCCCAGGGAGGAATCGTTGTTGAGCCAGATGGCTTTACAACCCAGGTTCTTTGCCAGCTGTACATCCGTGATGCGATCGCCGATCACATAGGAGTTTTCAATATCGTAGGCGTCATTATTGAGGTATTGGGTGAGCATGCCCGTACCAGGCTTGCGCGTGGGTGCATTGTCTTTGGGAAAAGAGCGGTCAATATAGGTAGCGCTGAAATGAATGCCTTCACCTTCCAGGCTTTTCATCACCAGGTTGTGCAGGGGCCAGAAGGTATCTTCCGGAAAACCTGGTGTACCCAATCCATCCTGGTTGGTCACGATCACCAGCTCATAATCAAACTCACGGGCAATTCTTCCCATGTACTCAAACATACCAGGGTAAAAAGTGAGTTTCTCATAAGCATCCAGCTGATAGGTAGGTGGAGCTTCGTTGATCAATGTACCGTCACGGTCGATGAATAAAACACGCTTCATGAAGAGGAGAATTTAGAATCCAGAATACAGAATCCAGAATATGGAAGCAGCATATGGAATTCAGAATGAATAGTATTGTATTAATTAATTATAGATTTCGAGATTGCATTGTGGTAAGCCTCAAGCATTCTGCTCACTTCATCCAGTAAATCGGCCAAAGGTTGGTTTTCTCCATAATTAAGGTCTCTGGAAAGTATTAGGTAATACCGGCACTCTTCCAATGAACCTTGTGCAATATTCATAAACCTTGCTTTGTCTTTCCCACTTCGCTTTTTAAACCCCTCTGCAATATTGGCTGCTATCGAAACAGCGGCTCTTCTGAATTGCGAAGTTAGTCCATATACTTCTTCACGCGGAAAATTTCGTGTATACCCATAAATACCGATAGTAAACTGGTGAGCTTTCTGCCACACGAGTAGGTCTTCAAAACATTTTGCAGGTTGCATGTAATAAACATTGAGGTTAAGCAATCAATTTAAACATGCTACCAACCAGTCTACCATCTAACCTGTATTCCTTCTGAATTCTGGATTCTATATTCTGTATTCTTACTTCGTTTTCGCGCGGATGGCTTTCACTTCTGCAGGAGTGATCATACTTGCCTTATTTTCAAAGCTATTTCGAATATAGGTAGTTACATCAGCGATCTCCTGATCCGTAAGGTAATCGTGCGCTGCCATTACATTATCATACGTTTCGCCATCCACTTCCACGCCTTTCATCCCTTTCAGTATCACCTGCACCAGCTTTGTCTTATCGCCGCTAACCCAGGTAGTCTTACTCAACGTAGGTGTCATATTGGGCACCCCACTTCCATCCTGTTGATGACAGGGCAGACAATAGGTATCGTATACTTTTTTACCATTCTCCATTACCTTTTTAGGTACTGGTTTAGGCTTGGCTTGCGCAGCCATCAATAAAAAGGCGCCAACACAGGTGATCAGTAGCAATGTTTTTTGCATAGCAGGAAGCATTTATTTTTTAGTGTACGTTACTTTCCAGAGACGTCCTTTCTTATCGTCGGAGATATACAGAGAACCATCGGGCCCCTGGGCCAGTCCGCAGGGACGATAGGTTGCTTTGGAAGGTTCTCTCGACGCTCCGGCAAATCCGTCCGCAAATATCTCATATTTACCATTTGGTTTACCGTCCTTAAAAGGAAGAAATACCACAAAGTACCCAGCCTGTGGTTTGGGCGCCCGGTTCCAGGAACCATGGAAAGCAATAAAAGCGCCATTTTTGTATCGTTCGGGAAACTGATTGCCGGTATAGAACATCAAAGCATTGGGAGCCCAGTGACCAGGGAAAGCATAGGCCGGTTTCTTCTTATCGGCACAAAGGCCTTCTTTCTTTTTGTCGCCGCCATATTCAGGGGCCAGTACCTTTTTATCCTGCTGCCAGTCAAAATAACAATAAGGCCAGCCAAAATTATCTCCCTTATTAATCTGGAACAGTTCTTCAGCCGGCAGCTCAGCGCTCTCGTCCTCATTGTACATTTCGGGGAAAAGAGAGTTGAGGTTATCCCGGCCATGCTGCATGGCAAACAGGGAATTGGAAGTATTATTCCAATCCAGGCCCACGATATTACGGATGCCGGTTGCAAAACGCACACCCTCCGCATAACCCTGATCGAGTTTGTCGGCCTTGAACTGCCATACGCCACCTACAGAATCCAGTAAGGGACAAGGATATGGAGCAGGGGAACCTTTCTTGCGGTCTTCCAGTTGACAGGCATTGGAAGGCGCTCCAATGTTAACATAGATATTACCGGCATTGTCCAGCACCAATGATTTTGTATTGTGCGTACCGCGGTCAATCAGGCCGGTAGCGATCCGCTCGGGCTGATCAGGATTGATGACCTCCTGTTTGTCATTGAGTTTGTAACGAAAGATCTCTTTATTGGAAGAAGTATACAAATAACCATCCTTAATAGTAATGCCCGTACCGGAATAATTACCAAAGGAGCTTATTTCATCGGCTACGCCATCTTTATTGGTATCACGCAGGCGCAGCACCCCATGACCATTTTTTTGCCGGGCCAACATCACATAAACATCGCCGGTGGAAGTGGTCACCAGGTGCCTGGCCCTTCCAACGGTATCTGCTAATACAACAGCTTTAAATCCAGCTGGCAGGGTAATGCCTCCGTTTTCTTCTACGCGTGCTGCCTTGCGGGGCCGTGGTTTCACATGCGCAGTGTCATTGCCATAAGCAGCAGAGCCTGCCAAAAGAATAAGGGGAAGCATTTTACAGATCCATTTCATGATGCTGGTTTTCGTTAGTTGAAATTTGATATATTAAATCATTAGTAAGAAAACGAATGTCAGAGTTTATCCCGCTTCGCGGGACTGAGCTTGTCGAAGCCGTCTTGTCGCCCTTCGACAACCCTTCGACAAGCTCAGGGTGACATTGATCAGGGTGACAACTTAGTGATTACACAACTAAGCAGCGTATTTTTTCAATGCCTTCACCAATGCTTCATTTTCTGCGGCTGTGCCTACGGTAATGCGCAGGCATCCTTCACACAACGTTACACTGCTGCGGTTGCGCACCACAATGCCTTCCTGCAGCAGGAAATTATAAATAGCGTTGGCATCCGTTACCTGTACCAACAGGAAGTTGGCATCGGAAGGATACACCTTTTTAACCACCGCTAAGGTGGGTAGGATCTTTTCCAGTTCGCCCCTTTGGGATACGATCTCGTTGATCATATCATTCACCTGTCCTACTTCTTCCAGCGCCTGCAATACGAGGTCCTGCGAAGCCTGGTTGATATTATAAGGCGGTTTCACTTTATTCATCACCTCAATAATAGGTACGGAAGCAAATGCGATCCCTACACGCAAAGCCGCCAATCCCCATGCTTTGGACAAGGTTTGCAATATTACCAGGTTGGGGTAATCTTCCAGTTCCTGGGTAAAGGACCTGAAACGCGAGAAATTGATATAGGCTTCATCAATGACCACCAGGCCAAAATAATTGTTCAGTAATACTTCAATATCATCCCGATCCAATGAATTACCTGTAGGATTGTTGGGCGAACAGATAAAGATCATTTTAGTTTGATCGTCCACAGCCTCTTCAATGGCTGGCAGGTCAAGCTGGAACGCCGGTGTGAGTGGCACCTTTTTAATGGCTACGTCATTGATATGGGCGCTCACTTCATACATACCATAGGTGGGTGGACAAATAATGATATTGTCCTTACCCGGGTCGCAGAAGGCACGTATCAATACATCAATACATTCATCGCTACCGTTACCAATAAAAATATGTTCGGCGGGAACGCCTTTTATCTGACTTAATTTGTTTTTTACCTGCTTCTGCAAAGGATCAGGGTACCGGTTGTACCATTTTCTAAGTGGTGACCCCAGGCTGTTCTCATTCGCATCAATGTAAACACTTGCCTCTCCTTTGAACTCATCACGCGCAGAGGAATAGGGTACCAGTTTTTTTATGTTTTCTCTTATTATATTATTCAGATCAAAGCTCATTGTCGTAAATATGATGTTATGAAAAAGGCGAGTGGTAAGTGGCGAGTAGCGAGTACTAGCCACTCGCCATTTACTACTCGCCATTCCTGGCTATTTCATCCGCACTCTTACCGCGTTTGCATGTGCCTCTAATCCTTCTGCTTCGGCCATCAACTCTACAGTACGGCCAATGTTTTGGAGCCCCTGTTGGGTAAGTTGCTGGAAGGTGATCTTCTTTACAAAACTGTCCACGCTTACCCCACTATACGCTTTGGCATATCCATTCGTAGGAAGGGTGTGGTTGGTGCCACTGGCATAATCACCCACGCTTTCCGGAGAATAATGCCCCAGGAATACCGATCCTGCATTCACTACTTTATCGGCCCACTCGCTGGCATTGTTGCAGGCCAGTATCAGGTGTTCCGCTGCATATTCATTCAGCAGGTCAATAGCGGCCCCTTCATCCTTCATGACAAAGATCTTGCTGTGCTCAAGTGCTTTGGCCGCAAGGTCCTTACGTGGTAATAAGGCCAGTTGCTTATTAAGTTCGCTCTGTATACTCTTCACCAAAGATTCCTGGCTCACGACTAATATCACCTGGCTATCCGCTCCATGTTCTGCCTGGCTAAGCAGGTCGGCGGCTACAAAAGCGGGATCAGCACTTGCATCAGCATATACCGCCACTTCACTGGGACCGGCCGGCATGTCGATGGCAATGCCCTCCTGTTGTATCAATTGCTTGGCGCAGGTAACATATTGGTTACCGGGGCCGAATATTTTAGATACCCTGGGTACTGATGCTGTACCATACGCCATGGCGCCGATGGCCTGTACACCACCTGCTTTGAACACCTTGGTTACACCTACTGCCTGTGCAGCAAATAATATCGCCGGATGCAGTTTCCCCTGCTTGTCTGGTGGCGAACAAAGGATGACCTCCTTACAACCAGCCAACCTGGCCGGTATACCCAACATCAGGATGGTGGAGAATAAAGGAGCTGTGCCACCCGGAATATACAAGCCTACCTTTTCAATAGCCACTGATTTGCGCCAGCACTGTACACCGGGCATTGTTTCCACCACTTCAGGTTCACTCAGCTGCTTTTTATGAAAGGTCTCAATATTGGCTTTGGCAGTCAGGATGGCTGTTTTCAGGTCCTCGTTCAGCAATCGCGCAGCTTCCCGGAACTCCGCTTCATTCACGAGCAGTTGATCAATCTCTGCTTTGTCGAACTCCCGGGTGAGTTGCCTAACCGCTTCGTCTCCTTTTATTTTAACCTGCTGCAGGATACCGCTCACGATAGCCTCCAGTTTGGCAGCCTCTGCCACTGGCCGCTGCAGCAAAGTATTCCATTCACTGCGGGCCGGGTTGTCAAATACTTTCATAAACACGTAATATTATTGCACTTTCGGTATAGAATCCTGTGCCGGTTTAACGATGTATTTACTTATATTATCATCTTCTCAATGGGCACTACCAGGATGCCCTGTGCACCGGCAGCTTTCAACTGTTCAATGATATCCCAAAAAGTATCTTCACTCAATACGCTGTGTACGCTGCTCCAGCCTTGCTCTGCCAGTGGCAGCACAGTGGGACTTTTCATACCAGGCAGCAGGCTGATGATCTCTTTTAATTTATCATTGGGCGCATTCAGCAACACATACTTGGTACGCTTGGCTTTCTTTACTGCCCGTATGCGAAACAGCAGCTTGTCCAGCAGTTGCTGCTGTGCAGCATCGAGTTGATTGTTTTTGATGAGTACAGATTGCGACTGCAATATCGTTTCCACTTCCTTCAACCCGTTCATGAAAAGTGTAGAACCGCTGCTTACCAGGTCGGCCACCACATCGGCCAGTCCGATACCGGGTGCAATTTCTACGGAGCCACTGATCTCATGGATCTCAGCCTGCACATTGTTCTTTGCGAGGAAGGCATTGACCAGGAAAGGATAGCTGGTAGCAATGCGTTTGCCCTGCAGAGAAGCTACGCCTTCGTATTGCTGGCCGCGGGGCACTGCTACCGACAGGCGGCATTTACCAAAACCCAGCTTTTCTACTACTTCGGCCTGCTTGTTCTTTTCAAACAATACATTCTCACCTACAATACCAATATCAGCCACCCCATCTTCCACATACTGAGGAATATCATCATCGCGCAGAAAAAATACTTCCAGGGGGAAGTTGTCGGCTTCTGTTCGCAGGCGGTCTTTTACATTGCGCAGGTCAATTCCGCACTCTTTCAATAACTGTACGGAATCTTCATACAAACGTCCTGATTTTTGAATAGCTATTCTTAGCATCTTGACCATGATTTTAAGCGATTTTATGGATTTACAGGATTAAAACCTGTTTTATATTTAAAGTTCTCTAGTCTTTTAAATTCTAAACTGGTAGCGCCAAAGTTTATCAGAAGACCTACTTCAAGATTATAAGCTTCTAAATAGTTTTTCCCTTGCGCCAAATGCGCGTTTTCCAAACAAATCAAAGCTTTCAACTCGACCATAATAAGGTTTTCTACAAAAAAGTCTACACGTCTTTCTCCCACTTCCTGATTTCTGTAAAAGATCTTCATCGTAAACTCCCGTTCAAAATTCACTCCGGCAACTTTCAGTTCAATGGCCAGTGCTCGTTGATAAATGACTTCCTGAAATCCGTTGCCCAAAGCCGCATGCACTTTCATGGCACAGCCAATTATCTTCTCTGTTACTTTCCCGTACTTTAATTCACTCATATAGCAAGTATTTGGTTTTTTAACTACTTCCAAATACTACTAATCAAGCCTATAATGCTGGAACTCCCCTTCCTTTTAATCCATTAAATCCTCTAAATCCAGGTTCCGGACAAATAAAAAGGGCTTACCCTGCGGTAAGCCCTTTAATATGATATGGCACTGAACAAAGCACCATCGGCCTACCTGTCGGGGTAAGTATGATGATGATGTATGTGCGTAAATATGTTCATTTCGAGTCGCAAAAATAGGACATCCATTCTTCTGACAAAAAATATTTTAAGGCAGCAACCCTCTTTCTCCGTGTAATTAATAATAATATGTTTAAAACCCGCCTTTTGAGGTATTCTTATAAGCATTCCGCCACCTGTCATATATCTAAACCTACGAAAAACACACAATACTTAACTTGTTACCCTTCCCGCACAGGGGCTACGAGGGCTTGCCGTCTAATAGTTGACCACCGACCAGTCAATCCTAACTATTCATAAACTGCACACTCATGAGAAAACTCTTAGTAGTCTTTTGCCTTTTTGTAGTAACCTATTGTTCTGCCCAGGATGAGGGCTATAAAACACCCCCCGCAGCAATTGCCGACCTGCTGCTGGCCAAACCCACACCAGGCGTAAGTATTGACGGAAAAGCGGAATGGATGCTCCTCATGGAAAGGAATAGCTACCCCTCTGTGGAAGAACTGGCCCAGCCCGAATTGAGGATTGCCGGTCAACGGATCAATCCCAACAATTTTGCTCCCAGCCGTCAGAACTTCATCAACAACTTTACCCTGAAAGATATCAAAGCCGGTAAAGAGTTTCCCGTAACCGGATTACCTGCCAAGCTGCTGGCTGGCAACGTAAGCTGGAGTCCCAATGAAAAGAAGATCGCTTTTACGCATACTTCCAACAAAAGCGTAGACCTGTATGTGATCGACGTAGCTACCCGTAAGGCTACCAAGGTGAACAAACAGCCCCTGAATGTGATCCTGGGACAGGATTTTACCTGGATGGACGACAATACCCTGCTGTATAAAACTACCTTACAACCAGCCAGTGCAGCACCGGCCAAGGTCTTAACACCTTCAGGCCCTGCTATTCAGCAAAACCTCGGTAAAGTAGCGCCCAGCCGTACTTACCAGGATCTCATCAAAACACCTTATGACGAACAACTGTTTGCCTTTTACAGCACAGTGCAACTGGCAAAGAATGTGAATGGTGTAGAGACCAAGATTGGCAAACCTGCCATTTATACTTCCTTTGCGCTTTCGCCCGATAAAAAATACATGCTCACCCGTGTGATCCACACACCTTTCTCTTACCTGGTGCCTGCCTTTGGCTTCAACTCCACGGTAAACATCACCGATCTTACCGGTAAAGTAATAAAGGTAGTGGCTGATCTGCCCTCTTCAGAGCTCTCCCCTTCCGGTTATGACAATGTATTGAATGCACCGCGTGGGTTCGATTGGCGCGATGATGAAGCTGCTACCATTGTATGGAGCGAACCCCTGGATAGCGGTATGTACAAAAGCAAAACTGATTTCCATGATGTAGTATATGCTTTGAGCGCCCCCTTTACTGGTACGCCCAAAGAACTGCTGAAAACAACCTGGCGCTTTGGTGGCATTACCTGGGGTGATGAAAACCTGGCATTGGTAAGCGAACGTCTGCAAAGCAAACAAAGCACACGCCTCAGCCTCTACAATCCTGCTACCGGCAAACTGGAAACCTTACAGGAGCGCAACATGACGGATGCTTACAACAGCCCTGGTTTTCCTGTAACAGTAAAAAATAAATATGGCCGCCAGGTGATCAAACTGATCGATGGTGGTACCAAGTTGTTAATGAACAACCCTGTAGGCAGTTCACCAAAGGGTGACCTGCCCTTTCTTGCCAAGTTTGACCTGAAAACCAAGAAAAATGAAATTATCTGGCGTAGCCAGGAGGGCACTTATGAAAGCATCACAGATGTATTGGATGTAGACAAACTGGTATTGCTCACACGCCGCGAGTCACAGAAAGACATGCCCAACTACTATATTAAGAATTTAGTATTGCGCGTGGCCGACCAACCCATCACCAGCTTTGCCAATCCTTATCCTCAACTGGATGGCATCGTGAAAGAGAAAATATCTTACAAACGTGAAGATGGTGTTGACCTGACTGGTAGTCTTTACCTGCCCAAGGGGTATGACCCCAAGAAAGACGGTCCTTTGCCTGTATTGATGTGGGCTTATCCCCGTGAATTCAATTCCGCTGCAGATGCTGCACAGATCCGTGGTTCTAAAGACCGCTTTACACTGATTGGTTATGGTGGTCCTATATTCTGGGTCACACAAGGATATGCTGTACTGGACAATGCCGAGTTTCCCATTGTAGCTACCGATTCAACCAAGAAGCCCAATGATAATTTCATCGATCAGTTGAGGATGAATGCCGAAGCCGCCATCAACAAACTGGCTGATATGGGTGTAGGCGACAGGAACCGCGTAGCAGTGGGTGGCCATAGCTATGGGGCCTTCATGACAGCCAACCTGCTGGCGCATACCAAACTGTTCAAAGCTGGTATTGCACGCAGTGGCGCTTACAACCGTACCCTCACTCCTTTTGGATTCCAAAATGAAGACCGCACTTTCTGGCAGGCGCCCGAGCTGTATGCAGCTATGAGCCCCTTCTATCATGCCGACAAGATCAAAACGCCCCTGCTGCTGATACATGGTGAAATGGATGACAATCCAGGCACCTTCCCTATCCAGAGCGAACGTTTATTCAATGCTGTGAAAGGTCATGGTGGTACTGTACGTTATGTACAACTGCCTTATGAAGCACATGGCTATCGCGGTAAGGAAAACCTGCTGCACCTGCTGTATGAGCAAAATGCCTGGCTGGACAAATATGTGAAGAACGCGGATAAGAACCCTGCAGGCGGTGGAAGTAATAAGAAAGCGTTTTAAGAAGTCCGAAAGACGGGAAGTCGGAAAGTCCGAAAGTAATACAGCCATATGGGTCCTTCTTCCGGACTTACGGTCTTTCGGTCTTACGGACTAAAAAGAAGGCCTTCTCAATTGTTGTGCGACTTGAGAGGGCCTTCTTTCTCTACAACCAAAAACAACCAATCAACATATTTACAGGGGGGCAATCGAAGATTACCCCTATAGTTATCCGGTATAGTTGTTTTAAACGTGAGCCGTTTCGCCTATTGGCCGGAGCGGCTCACGTTTTTATGTGTACTATTCTAACAATCATATATCGTGCCCGGGTGACCATATGCTGTTAAAGAAATGCAAAAGGAAAAAACTTTTGTACCTTCCTGTTATCTAAATTCATTGCACACATGAGGTCAATACTACTGCTAATGGCGCTTGCCATGCTAACGACTGCTGCTATTGCACAGAAAAACAATGCCTTCAATGGTCTTGATGTAAACCTGGGAAATATTTACCGTGTATCGAATGCCAAAACACGGTCCATTAGCCCTGAAAATTTTACAGGTGAAGCCGGAAAAGGTGGCATGGCTACCCTGGAAAACGGCTCTGCCAAAAACGAAGCCAGGGAACTGGGACAGGGATGGAAAGTGAGTCCGTACGTGGTGGTTAAAAAAGGAACCACCTTTACCCTGGGTGAGATCACCGGATCAGGGGCTATTCAGCATATCTGGATGACGCCTACGGGCAACTGGCGTTTTTCTATTCTGCGTTTTTATTGGGATGATGAAAAAGAGCCTTCTGTGGAAGTACCTGTTGGGGATTTTTTTGGAATGGGTTGGGGCGCCTATGCCCCACTTAACTCCCTGGCGGTGACAGTGAATCCGGGTAGTGCCTTCAATTGCTATTGGCCGATGCCTTTCCGTAAGAAATGCCGCGTGACGCTGGAGAATATTGCCGCAGAAGATATGCGCATCTATTACCAGATCGATTATACGCTGACCGATGTGCCCGATGATGCAGCTTATTTTCATGCCCAGTTCCGCCGAAACAATCCTACACAAGGCGGCCTTTATACGATGATCGATAATATCAAGGGCAAAGGCCAGTATGTAGGCACGTACATGGCCTATGGCATTCACAACAATGGCTGGTGGGGTGAAGGAGAGATCAAGTTCTTTATGGATGGTGATACGCAGTACCCTACCATCAATGGCACGGGAACAGAAGACTATTTCTGCGGATCTTATAATTTTGATGTGAAAGGAAAATACCAGGAATTCAGCACGGCCTATGCCGGCTTACACCAGGTGATCCGCCCTGATGGCCTATATACTTCCCAACAACGTTTCGGCATGTACCGCTGGCACCTTACCGATCCCGTGCGCTTTGAAAAGGACCTGAAGATCACGATGCAGGACCTGGGCTGGAAAAGCGGCGGCAGGTACCTGCAGCAGCAATCAGATATCAGTTCGGTTGTATTCTGGTATCAGTTGGAGCCACATGCCAGCTTTCCTAAATTACCCAGTAAAGACCAGTTGGAGCAGAATTAAGATGTGAATCGAAAGTGCAGAGGTGACACCTTACAGAGCAGAGGTGTCACCTCTTTTGTATAGACAAAAAAAAGGGTCTTCCCGTCTGGAAGACCCTTTAGAAGAGACTGATTTAACCCCCTAAACCCGTCTTACTAAATCTTACTAAAAATGTAGCAGTATGTCTGCTAAATCTCTTGACATCCGTCAATCTAATATCGTTGCAGACGCTCCATATTTCTCTGTCATCTCTCCCACAGACTGTTTTCAACCGGACACCCGGTGTATTAAAACCGAACAGTTTTAGGCCCTTTTATTCCGCCCAACAAAATGGCTATCAACCGCTTGCATAACTGGCACCGTTTTTACCACAAATAGGGTTGGTAAACAACTTCAATATGTTCAAAAATCACCTGAAAACTGCCTGGCGCAACCTTGTCAAGAATAAGTTCTATTCGGCTATCAATATTGCCGGCCTCACTGCGGGTCTCGCAGTTGGCATCCTGATCTTGTTATGGGTGCAGGACGAGCTGAGTTTCGACCGCTTTCATCAGAAAGCCGACAATATCTACAAACTGGAAAACCAGGTAGGAACGGGCGCGAGTATACAGATATGGACAGCCACGGTGGCTCCGATCGGGGTGATGGCAAAACAACAATTGCCGGCTATCGAAGAGGTGGTACGCTGGTGCGGTGGGGGCTATTATTATTCCATGATGTATAAAGAAAAGCGTTTGGATATTGACAAGCGCATTATGGCCGACCCTGCTTTCTTTACCATGTTCAACTTTCCAATCATCAAAGGCAATGCAGCCAGCCCTTTTCCCAATATCTACAGTGTTGTATTAACAGAAACCCTCGCAAAAAAATACTTTGGCAATGAAGACCCAATAGGTAAAGTCATCGTAGCCGATAAGACCACCAATTTCACAGTTACAGGCGTCACCAAAGATGTACCCAAAAACTCCACCATTCAATACGATATGGTGATGCCATTGCAATTGCTGGCACAGTTACAATACCAAAACCGGACAGACAGCCGGACGATGGAAAACGATTTCAATCAATTCAACTTTTCTACCTACTTCCAACTGAAGCCTGGCACGGACCTCCAAAAGCTGGCTACTGATCTGCGCAATATCCACCTGCGGAATAAAGCAGATGATACAGATATCAAATACCAGTTCCTGCATGTACCCGATATGCACCTGTACCTGTCGGACGGTAAGGAATCCGGCATGGAAACCGTGCGCATGTTTACCTGGATAGCCTTGATCATCCTGATCATTGCCTGCATCAACTACGTAAACCTCAGCACGGCCCGTTCTATGTTGCGCGCGAAAGAAGTAAGCATGCGCAAGATCGTAGGCGCTGCCAAATGGCAGCTGTTCCTGCAATTCATCGTAGAAACAGCCCTTTTATTTATACTGGCAGCGGTACTGGCCATTGGAGTCATAAAATTGTTGCTGCCTTTCTTTAACCAATTATCGGGGAAAGAACTGGAGCTGAACCTGATGGATTACCATTTATGGACATTGCTGCTGGCTACTATTACAGGGGCGCTCATTATATCCAGTATCTATCCTGCTCTGCTGCTTTCGTCCTTTGAGCCATTGAAGGTATTAAAAGGGAAAATGAATGCCCGCATCAGCGATGCCCTGTTCCGGAAGGCATTGGTAGTTACTCAATTTGCCTGCTCGGTAGCACTCATTATCAGCACCCTCATCATCAGCAATCAATTGCAATTCATCCGTTCACGCAACCTCGGATACGATAAAGACCATGTATTGAGTATTTGGGTACGTAATGGTGGTCCTGATTATGCAACCATCCGGTCTACCCTGCTCAGTCAACCTGGTGTATTGGATGTGGCCCGGGCAGATGATAATATAATCAGCTTATCCAATCAAACAGGTAATAACTGGTGGGAAGGAAAAGGCGCCGATGAAACCATGATGATGCACCCTGTTGGCATTACAGAGGATTTTATCCCCTTCTTTAAAATGCAACTGGCAGCAGGCGCCAACTTCACCGGCACCCCGGCTGATTCCACCCACTACATTCTCAATGAAACAGCTGTACGGCAGGCAGGCATTAAGGACCCTATCGGCAAGCCATTTAAATTATGGGGCACTGCCGGCACTATTACAGGTGTAGTGAAGGATTTCCATTATGCTTCAATGAAAAATAAAATAGAGCCGGCTATCTTTTATACCCAAAAGGGAAAGAATGCGATCATCTATATCAAGACCACCGGCAAAGAGGCTCCCAAAGCCATTGCAGCCGCTGAGAAGATATGGAAGCAATACAATACAGAGATGCCTTACAATTATCATTTCCTGGATGAGACCTTTGATAAGCTCTATACCAACGAAACCCGTACCGGCACCATCTTCAACATCTTTGCAGGTATTGCCATTGTTATTTGCTGCCTCGGTCTGCTGGGACTGGCAGCTTACACAGCACAGGTACGCACGCGCGAAATCGGTATCCGCAAAGTACTGGGCGCCAGTGCAAGTGGTATCATCCGCTTGCTGGCCAGGGACTTCATCGCTCTGGTGCTGATCTCCATTGTGATCGCAGCGCCCATTGCCTGGTATACCATGAACAAATGGCTGCAGGATTTTGCCTACAAAGTAAATATCGGCTGGACGGTATTTCTGCTGGCAGGCATCATCGCCATCTTCATTGCCATCTTAACCATCAGCTTCCAATCCATCAAAGCCGCATTGGCCAACCCGGTGAGGAGCCTGAGGAGCGAGTAGGAAGAGCTTCGAGCTATGAGCTGCAAGCTTCGAGCCCTGAGAAAGCGATTAGTATCTCTGAGATCATTAAGAACCTATAATAGTCATAAAAACAAAAAAGGGGAAACATCGTTTGATGTCTCCCCTTTCTCTTTTAATCCTATTACTTATTCTGAAACAGGATCCTGTATTCTTCTGTATTCTGAATTCTACATTCTGTATTCTTGCCTTCCCTTACTTCTTCTTCTCCGCCCTCTTTACCAGTTCTGCCACCGGGATAGCTACCTGCCGGCCTACTTCCTGTTTTCCTTTGTAAGTAACGACCTTCAGGGTCACTGCATCTTTGGGAGGCGTGATAGCACTGGTATATTTTGGATAGAAACGGTCGGGGAAAGAATTGTCGAAGCTGTAATAGATATCCAATCCTTCTACCTCCGTTGTCAATTCCACTTTTATCCCGCCTGCTGTATTTTTAGAAGCGTTGATGATGGGATCGTACATGCTGCGGGCATATTTTTTTTCAGCCACATCATAGCGCTGAAAATGCTGCTCTACCCGGCCTATAAAATTATTCCAGTCTTTCTTTGATTTGGGTGACCATACCGCCTCTGCCACGGCAAAAGACCGGGGCCAGGCCATGTATTGCAGGTGGCGCATATTGTAGATCTGTTCAGTCCACAGGTTGGCTTGTCCGCCTTTGATCAGCGAAGGATTCACTCCATCCGGTACAGGCTCAAACTGGTAGGAGCTTTTCAGCCGTACCGTGCTGTATACTGGGGGCTCAATGGAGCCATCGCCCTGCATCAGGTCGATGTATACATTGGAGTTGGGCGACATCACCACTTCATGGCCCGCCGCTGCTGCTTCCTTGCCTCCCTTGATACCTCTCCAACTCATGACAGCTGCGCCAGGAGCCAGCCCGCCTTCCAATATTTCATCCCAGCCCATCATCTTTTTGCCTTTGGATTCGATGATCTTCCCCATCCGCTTTACAAAATAGCTTTGTACCTCATGCAGGTCTTTCAGCTTCTCTTTCTCCATCAACTGCTTGATGGCATCGCTTTTCTCCCAGAAGTTTTTGGCGCACTCGTCGCCGCCCATATGGATATAACCAAAGGGAAACAGTTCCGCTACCTCTGTAAATACCTTGTCCATGAAAGCGTACACGTTTTCATTGGCAGGACACAGGGTATTGTCTATCAGCGCATAAAAAGTACCATCGCCATTCCATTGCATGAACTTCTCGCCCGAATTCACCCGGTAGGTGCCCGGTGTACAGGAAAGCTCGGGATAAGCAGCCACGGCGGCCATGCTATGCCCGGGAATATCGATCTCCGGCAGGATGTTTACAAAGCGGTCGCCGGCATATTGTACCAGTTCTTTGATGTCTTCATGTGTGTAAAAGCCGCCATAAGTGCGGGGCTCATCAGCCTCCGGATTGGAGAAGCCACCGAATGTACCCGTTTTATCTACCCTCCAGGCCCCTACAGAAGTCAGTTTGGGCAGGCTCTTGATCTCAATACGCCAGCCCTGATCGTCTGTCAGGTGCAGGTGCAGCAGGTTGTATTTGTACCTCACCATATCATCAATAAATTCTTTCACCTGGGCCTTTGTAAAGAAGTGACGGGACACATCAAACATCAATCCTCTCCAGGCAAAACGCGGATAATCAGTGACCCGTACAGCGGGCAAGGCCCAGCTTTTCTTCGCTACTACCGTTTTGCTTTCTATCTCTTTGGGGAACAACTGCAACAGGGTTTGCATACCATAGAACAGGCCGGCCACCTTATTGGCCTTTACCACAGCCCCGGTGGGCCATATTTCGAGGCGATAACCTTCATTGCCCAGGTCGGCTTCTTCAGCTTTATTCAGGGTGAAACTGATCACGTTGGTACGGGTGGTGGCAGCTGTGGTTTGTACGACAGCCGTATAGCCTGTAGCCTTACGCACCTGCGCGGCAAAGAAGGAAGCTACCCGCAGTGCATCGGGATTTCGGTCTGCTGCTTCAATACGGGTTTGTGCGGTGAACAGGAACTGTCCTTCCCGCTTTTCAAGCGAAACAGGTTGTGGGATAATGGCTACCTCGGTAGCCTGTTGAGCTAGCATGGTGAGTACAGTTAAAACATGGAAAATAACAAGGACCCCTTTTTTCATGTGCAGGCTTTATTTATACAATTTGGATAATGGTTCTAAAAATAGGGAATTATTGGAGAAAGAGGTAAGTAGCTAGTAGTAAATAGCTAGTGGGCGCTTGCGCAGACAACTGGCTTGTCCGGGGCCCACTAGCCACTAAGTACTCGCCCTTCGCTGCCCAAAGAAACTTTTCAAGGGTGGCCATTTATCATTGCCAGTATTCCCGTATCTTTCGAAAAAACTGACGAACACATGAAAAAATTTCTCGTTCCCACTGATTTCTCCGATACTTCAAAGAATGCGGCCAAATTTGCAGCACAGGCTGTGGCAGGAGTAGCGGATGCAAAGATCATTCTCTACAATGTGTCCGATAAAGTAGCAGCAGGTTCAGATGGATCCCTGCTTACGGAAAGTGACAATGACAGAAATATCATTCTCGGCAATGCCCTGCAGCAGTTGAAAGAAGAAATTAAACCCTTTGCCGGCAGTGCAATTATAGATACGGTATTAGAATATGGCTCTTCGCTGGTGGAAAATATGGAACGCTATGTGCGTCATTACGATATTGACATGGTGATCATGGGTATCACCGGCGCCACCCGCCTGGAGCAGATCTTTATTGGCAGCAACACCCTGGATATGGTGAATACGGCGCTTGTGCCTGTACTCATCGTTCCCCCCGATGCTGCTTTCCGCCAGATCAAGACGGTAGTATTGGCCAGCGACCTGAAAGATGTGGCCATCACTACTCCCGTTGCAGCAATTAAAGCGGTGCTGGACATTTTCAAACCTACCCTGCACATCGTGAATGTAGACCATGAGCATTATGTAGCAGTGACCGACGAATACAAAGCGGAAATAGCCATCCTGGAAAGCATGTTGGCCGAGTACAAACCAGAATTCTTCTTTATCAGGCAGTATGACTTCCTCGATGCTATCAGTCAATATACGCAGGATAAGAACATCGATCTTATCATTATCATCCCGAAAACGAATTCATTCCTGGGTGGTATATTCAAGACCAACCATACCAAGAAACTGGCTTACCACAGCCATGTTCCCATTGTTGCGATACATGAGTAATACATAACTTTCTTGTATAAAGCGTTCCGTGGCTGACGGAACGCTTTTTTTATTTGTATGTCAGGCTGAGTTTGTCGAAGCCGCCTTCGACAGGCTCAGGCTGACAGCCGTCAAGCGGATATTAGTTTGACTAAATGACATTGAGCCATAAATTGTAATTTCACACTATGCTTAACTTTGGCCACCTGGTATTTTTCGAAGTAGCTACCCAGCTGAGCTTTTCCAAAGCGGCAGAAGTATTGTACATCAGTCAGCCCGCCATTACCAAACACATACAAACCCTGGAAAAGCAGTATAAGATCAGCTTGTTTGAACGTAAGGGCAATTCCGTATCCCTGACTGCCGAAGGGAAAATATTATTGGAATACGTAGTACAGGGCCGTGAGCTGCAAAGGCAACTGGAGTTTGATATCACGGGACAGAAGAACCTGCACCTTGCCAAAGGCTCCCTTACCCTGGGCACCAGTACCACTATTTCCCTGTATGTTATACCACCCGTCTTTTCCTCTTTTCACCAGCAATATCCCAATATTGACCTCACCCTGGTAAACCGTAATTCAGAAAACATACTGAAAGCATTATTGGATCATGAAATAGACCTTGCCATTACCCAGGGCAAGAACAATATCAACACCGTCAAATACCAGTATTTTCTTACCGATGAAGTAATACCGGTATGCAGTGCACGCAGTGAACTGACCAAAAAGAAAGTGATCATGCCTGAAGATCTGAAAAAGATCCCGGTAGCCTTACGGGAGCGGGGATCGGGCACTTTGTCGGCAGTAACCGAAGCATTACAGAAATGCAAGCTCAGCATTGCCGATATCAAACAACGGATCGTATTGGGAGGTACAGAAGCCCTGAAAAACTTCCTGCTCGATGATACCTGCCTGGGATTCCTGCCATTGCGCTCAGTAGCCCGGCAGTTGAAGAACGGAGAACTGGTAAGGCTCAACATTCCCGGCATCTCCATACAACGTCCCTTTTATTTTGTACAGCGTCGCGGTTCAGAAGCCGATCGCATCAATCAACAGTTCATCAAACTGGCAACCAGCTATTACAGTAAAACTACCAGCCGCACAGATGCGAAAAGCAAACATTAACATTTTTTAATGCAGCGAATCCATTTTCATGCATTTTCAGGTCATAACTAAAAGTTATAGCGTATAAGCAAATGGTATGGGATACTTGTTAGTTGAACAATACTTTTGTATGGTTCAAACCCCGTTACCATGCAAACAGTGCAACAGTTTACCTCCTTATCACATCTCTCCTGCTCGCAGTGCGGACAGTTGTACAGTATATTTGAAGTACACAGTTTTGCTACCTGTTGTAATCAACCACTGGTAGCAGGTTATGATTTGCCTGGTAATTTCTCCAAGGCCTCCCTTCGGGGCCGCGTAAGCACTATGTGGCGTTACCGCGAGGTATTACCTGTTTTTGAACCGGCCAATATTGTAAGTCTTGGCGAAGGCATGACGCCCATCCTTACCCCAAATCACCTCCGGTCAAAATATGAGCTACCCAATTTATTCATCAAGGATGAATCGGGTAACCCTACCGGCTCTTTTAAAGCACGGGGATTGAGTGCCGCAGTATCCAAAGCCAAAGAAGCAGGTGCACACACCTGTATTGTTCCCACTGCAGGCAATGCAGGGGGAGCGCTGGCGGCTTATTGTGCGGCTGCAGGTATGAAAGCCATTGTTGTGATGCCATCGCATACACCCCAGGTATTCAAGGATGAATGCCTTTTATATGGCGCCGAATTGGTGCTGGTAGATGGCCTGATCAGCGATTGTGCCAAAAGAGTAGCCCAGTTAAAACAAACGATAGACTGTTTTGATATATCCACCCTCAAAGAACCCTGGCGACTGGAAGGCAAAAAGACCATGGGTTATGAGATAGCCGAACAAATGGACTGGACCTTGCCCGATGTGATCCTCTATCCTACCGGTGGTGGTACCGGGTTGATTGGTATGTGGAAGGCCTTTGCAGAGATGGAACAAATGGGATGGATAGGCAGTCAGCGTCCAAAGATGATTGCTGTACAGGCAGCTACCTGTCAGCCCATCGTACATACCTGGAATGGCGTACAACCCAATGCCAGGAACTATATAGGCCGTCCATCCATTGCCAATGGTCTGGCGGTGCCCAATCCTTTTGCCGAGAACATGATCCTGCGGGTATTGCGTGAATCAGGCGGCTTGCCTATTGCCATACAAGACGATGATATGATAAGTGCTGTAAAGGAAATCGCCAAGACAGAAGGCATGTTAATAGCTCCGGAAGGAGGTGCTTTGTGGAAAGCCTTATTGGACCTGATCGACCAACAAGTGATCCATCGCGATGAAAAGATATTAATGCTAAACACCGGCTCGGGTTACAAGTACCTGGAAAACATTGTATAATCCGGTTACGCCGCTATTGCTTGCCATTGGTCATCAACAAAGCAGCGGCCATACCGTTCGTCAACGTTTGTTTGATTATGGATGTTTTATGTTAAAGGTTGGCCTCCGTGGGAACGGGGGCCTTTTTGTTATCAGCAGACGCCAATAGCATCTTAACAGCTTTTTGTATACATTTACCCGTATGAACGATTTGCCATTAAATGCCAGCTACTGGGACGAGCGCTACCAACACCAGGAAACCACCTGGGATATAGGCTATGTCTCCACTCCTATTAAGGAATATATCGATCAGCTTACCCGCAAGGATATGGCCATCCTGATCCCCGGATGCGGCAATGGGTATGAAGCCGAATACCTATTGCAACAGGGATTTACCAATATTACGCTGGCAGATATTTCACCATTACTCACGGAAAGGCTGGCAGATAAATTCAAACGCTACCTTAATCGCCAGCTCAAGATCATCACCAATGATTTCTTTACACTGGAAGGTCAATACGATCTGATTATAGAACAAACTTTCTTTTGCGCCTTATCGCCTTCCCTGCGCGAAGCGTATGTGGCGAAGATGCACAGCCTGCTGAAACCCGGCGGCAAACTGGTGGGCGTATTGTTTAACCGTGCCTTTGAAGGAGGCCCGCCCTTTGGTGGCAATATACAGGAGTACATGGATCTGTTTGAACCCACCTTCACCCTGCAAACCCTGGCCTCCTGTTACAACTCTATCAAACCCAGGACGGGATCAGAAGTGTTTATTATTGCGCAGAAGGATCAAGCCTAAAGAGGTAGTATAAAGAGGTGACACCTTTCGTCTGCCACGCAAGGGCAAAGGTGTCGCCTCTGGTAATTGCATGGCTATACTCCGGGAAACTCAGCCGGATCATGAAAGCTGAAGATGGTGATCTCCGGGTGATCGTTCATCAATTGCTTAATAGCTTCCAGCGACTGGATGCGTAGTTCATTGTTATCAGCATTCCGTGCAGCCAGTTGGGCTACGGGATGATCGTCCGTAACCGTCTCCACCCGGTAGTAATAAGCATCGCCGATATGGAACAACCATCCGTTGTTGGTCCTGATCGCCACTCCACTATGTCCCAGGCTATGCCCCGGTAATGGTACCAAGAATATCTCTGTATCAAAACCTGTCACTACTTTCCTGGCTTCCAGTCCAAACCATTTTTCGCTGCTTGTACTATAAATATGGATTGCTGGTTCATGCGCCAGCTGGTGCAGGAGGTAACGCGGATTGCCGCTGTAGAAGTTATCATACTCCTCTTTCGCTACATGCAGTTCCATGTGCGGAAAATCGGCCACGGCCCCGATATGGTCACAATCAAGGTGCGTAATGATACAATGCTTCACCTCCTCCGGACGAAACCCCAGTTGTTCAATTTGCCGGTAAGCTGTGAGCTGCTCATCAAACTTAAATCCTGCCTTCTCTATCATTGGCGTACCCAGGCGTCCTTCCGGATCACGGGTATCCAGCAGACCAATGCCCGCATCTATCAGGATAAGACCCTGTTCTTCTTCCAGCAGAAGGCAGTGGCCAATGGCTTTGGCGCCCATGGGCGAATCGATGTCTACACAGTTGAGGTGATAAATGTTTTTCATACTTACCTGTTTTAATAGCAGGTAGTACAAAACTAGCAGACGCTCATAAGGCAAAATAGAACGGTAGCGACATTATTGCGGACAGATCAACAGGCGGGTGGACGGTATGCCTGGCTGGTCGATCTCCTGTATGACTGTCCTGCTGTCTACCGGCTCAGGCTTTTGTTGCTGCAGGAAATCTTTGGGTGTATAACCGGAGAACAACTTGAACTCCCGGATGAAATGTGATTGATCGGCAAAGCCAAGCTCATAACCTATATCGGATAGCTTGCTGAATGCCTGGTGATTGATCGCTTGCAGCGATTGCTGAAATTTTAATATACGGATATAGGTTTCGGGAGAAACACCCATCCGTTGTTTAAACCTGCGCTGGTATTGTCGCGACGACAGATTGTACCTGGCAGGCAGATCCTGGACATGAACGGCAGTAATATGCGTGGCTATTTCCTGTACACTATGTGCGATGACGCCATCTTCCTTTGGGTTAAGAGCAAGATTCCGCCACAGGCAATCGCCCAGTAACTTTGTTATTTGTAAGGGATCAGCTGTATTCAATAGCTGGTCAGTAATTCTAAAGCCAGGCAGATTGTCCAGTTCTATAAGGGTATTCGTGACTTCGCTGGCATCCACGAGGAAGAGGTCTTTCCAAACATGCGGCCGGAAATGTATACCAAAACAAGAGGTACCCGCATCCATATAATTGGTTCCTGGTGCAGTGGCCTGACCATAGGCGAATGCAAGGGGCAGCCTGTGTCCATCATAACTAATACCCGAATGTCCGTGGTTGTGTTGGAAGATGAGACCCGGAGTGCCATCCGCCAGTACCTTATAACTTTGCTGCTGTGCGGAAGGGCCGGCAAACCAAAAGTTCCTGACATGGCTGCTCAGCTGTGGTGGTGGTGGTATGATGGTGATGCCCTTCATGAGTGCAAGGTACTTATTCTACCTGGCTATCTCCACTTCCTGGCCCTGCAACAGATCATTCAGGAAGGTTTTGGCTTTTTTGCTTTCTGCTTTGAATCCAAAGGAAACCAACAGACTGCCGAAAAGAAACATCCCAAAAGGAATTAATATCACTGGAGAAAAACCCTGTTGCAACGCTTCCCTGAATTGAATGATACCCATTATTAAGATACCCAGGCATACAAGACCAACAATGCCTAACCAGAAAAGCATAAACACCATGACGAACATGGCTATTCTCATTTTTATGGTAATGCGGGTCTTGCCCAGGTAAGTATCTATATTTCCTTTGATAATCGGTAAAAAGGAGTTCCGGTAATTGATTACCCTGCTGATCTCAAAGCTATCATTGGTCATTTTCCCTTCGTAAGGCTTGCCTGTATTACTGAGAAGTCTATTGGTTCTGATACCATGCCTGGATTCAATATTGGCTTCCAGCCTGGCACGAACTTCCGTGGTGCTTAGTTTTGTCTCTAAGATATAACTTTCAAAAGGCAGGTATTTGATCAGGTTCATATGAGGGGCCAGGTTAGTCGATTCCCAAATCGTCACCAAATTTCGCTTCCGGTCTTACCTCATCCGGCTCCACACCGGCAATATCTACAACTATATAATTGACTACAGTCTCTACTTCATTTCTATTGGTGCCGTTCTCTTTGGCCAATGCTGCATAATTCAAAACAAGCACTTGTTGTGTAAAACTTCTGACCGATGCTGGTTGAATAACTGTCCGCATGGGATTAAGCATTTCTGAAGTGAGCCAACTCAATGCAATACCTACAGCAGGGATTAACAAGGACCACTTACTATAATCGAAAAAGAGAATTAATAGTAGCGAGCACCCAAGTCCACCCAGAATGGTAATGAAAGCAAGATAGTTGAGGAAAGCAGACCAGGGTTTTGTAAGTACCAGGTCTGGAAATTGAACATTATTGTCTTTGGCAAAACGGGTGTAAACCTCTCTCCGGTTTTGAAGCGGGAAAATATCATTCATAGGAGCATCTGGCCTGAAATCCTGTCGTGAAAACGCAAAGGAATCCATAACAGCTTGCCTAAGCTTATAGAACAGTACCTGCGATTTACAGGCCATACTGTGTTTCCCTTCCAGGTGTTGCCAAACCACCTGATGAAGATCGCCAACAGTTAAGATCTTTTCCGCTTCCTGATCAGGAATTTGAATGTTGAAAGTCTTTTCCACTTTCATGATAAGTTCTACTGAATCAAGTCCCATGAATAAAAATTAGGTGGTGATTTTAAATCAGACATCACATTTTTCAGGTTATGGAACATTACATATGGGTCGGTAACAGCTTCAAGGTCAACATACATCTTTTCCGGGGTACCTGCTTCGCTATGTGATATTTCCCCTGTAAAGAATTTTACCGTGCCGACACCATAATATCGTTCAATGGAATTGATGTCTACCGTTACCTCCACAACATTTTCGAATTCAATCACTTTAATTTTTTTCCCCCTGATGCCGTACCTTATCAGTATCCGTTTGTTGGTATAAGCATAGCAGATATGCTTCAGATACAATCGCCGCTTTATAAATTCAAAAGGAGAAAATAATATAAAAGCTGCCCCCATCAAATACCCCCCAAGGTTAGGGTCCTTTTGGGATGCATTAAGGTAGAGTAAGAATATCCCAAAGAAAAAGCTAAAAAGAAAGAGTTCCCTAAATCCGGCTGCCAGATAAGGCACCTTCAGCGGCTTTTCAACCCATAAAATCCTTTCATCGGTTTCCAATATATGTTCAAATCCAGGCAAAAGGTCGGTATGGGGTATCATGGTTCAGGTAATGGGGATGCAGGCAATAGTACAATTCTCTACGAAAAGTAATAAATACCTACGACATGCGCAACAGGTTACAAACAAATGATATACAATCCATTGTGGATAGGTGAAAGATGCACCAAACCCGCCTGATCCTTGTGTGAGCCATGTGCCGGATGCGCTTTAACCTACATGGATGGAACAAGGATGGCACATCCCTGCAGCCAGGCTCGGAGTACCAGATTCCAGGCTTTCAGGTGCGCCTTTACCATCCGGGAGAACTGGAGGATAGCACCAGGATAACTAGAGCCTGGACCGGCATCAACATTTGAAACCTGGTTTCTTTTTTAGCCCCTTCTTCCGTTGGCCGGCACTGTCCTATTTATTAATTTAAAGTAAATATGTCTCATGGCACGGTTCGACTGCATACCAGCTTTTACAGGGACGATTGGTCCTGTGTGCATCTATCAGATGCACGGCCGGTATTTTATGCGTACCCGTAGCTCACTGACCGGCAAGCGGGTGAAGAAAGACCCGGCTTTCCGTAAGACGATGATGTATGCTTCCCTGTTGGGCAAAGCCTCCCGTATCGCTTCGGCCGTATATGCAAAGCTGCCTGCTGAAAAGAAGCAACACGCCCTCTACCGCAAACTCACCGGCGAAGCCATGACCTGGCTGAAATATGAGTGGAAGCAAGAGGACATTATTGCTTACCTGACAAAGCACTATGGTCAGCAGGCGATCCAGCTACAGGAGCCTAAACTAATTCAACTAAGAGCGCCATTCCATCGCAAGACGCAACGATTAAAAGACCGTAAAGGCCAGCCAGTTTCGCCAATCAAGGAGAAGAAAATTCCGCTTAACCTACAGCTATACCGCCTCAATGAAAAGCAATTCCGACGACAATACAATCAGGCGATAACGACTTATCCGTGGAGTGAATATGTGATGACGTGATCTTAAGAGATGGCAAATATTTTAAAGGGAATATTATTACCCTTCGCCCACAGGCTTTTTCTTTGCCGGACAGAAAGGCTGCAGTGCAAGACTAAACAGGATGACAGCTAAAGCCCCAATCACATTCAACCAAAGGAAGGAAACGATCTTCATAAAATATACGGTGAGCACCACCACTTCAGCCAGAGCTGCAGCTATGAATACAGCATGCCCTCCTACCCGCTTCAGCCAGAATGCCACCAGGAAGATACCCAGGATCGGTCCGTAGAATAAGGAGCCCAGGATGTTCACCGCTTCGATCAAACTATTGCCGAGATTATAAGCAAATTGTGCCATGATAATGCACACGACACCCCACAGTAAAGTATACCGTTTGGACCATTTGTATTCCTGCAAAGGCGTGATGGGACGTTTGGTAAGCCGCTTATGATAATCCACCATGGTGGAAGAAGCCAATGAGTTCAAGGCCGGTGCAATACTGCCCCAGGCTGCCAGGAATATGATGGCAATAATAAGTCCCACCAGCCCATTGGGTAAGGTATCACCCACAAAACGAAGGAAAATATAATTGGTATCATTGCCGTCGCTACCGGGATTGGCCTTCTTGATGATCGCTTTCACAGAATCACGCTGCCGTTTGGCAGCTACTTCATGTAGCTGTAGCTCTTCACGGTACTGACTGATGGCCGTTTCATCATTCACCTTGATCGCGGCGGCCAATTCGCTAAGCGTACCGCGCTTCTCTTCCTGCAATTGCTGGTATTGGGTTTCTGCAGCTACGTATTCACCGGCATACTTGCCCGACTTGGCATTCCGCTCTTCGGCCAGGTTGAAATAAGCAGGCGTTTTATGATACTGGTAAAAAGAAAAAATGAAAATACCGATCAGCAGAATACCAAACTGTAAAGGCACTTTCACCAGGCCATTCAGCAACAGTCCCAGTTTGCTTTCTCCATCATTGCGGGCCGTCAGATAGCGGCCTACCTGACTTTGATCCGTACCAAAATAACTGAGGGTAAGGAACAATCCCCCGATCACACCACTCCAGATATTGAAACGATCCTTCCAGTCAAAGCCATTTTCCGTAACGCCGGAGGTGATCACATTCAACTTGCCCGATTTGCCGCTGATATGCAGGGCTTCACTAATGCCAACCCCTTCGGGCAACATTTTGATGGCCCACCAGGCAGCCGCAAACATAGCCGCGTAGATCACCACAAACTGCAACTGCTGGGTATAAGCCACCGCTTTAGCGCCACCTCCGATGGTATAGATCAGAAGCAGGCCGCCCATGAATATATTGGTAACGGTCAGGTCCCAGCCCAGCATACTGTGCAGCACAAGAGCAGGTGCAATGATGCTGATGCCGGTTGACAAACTGCGCGACAACATGAACAGCAGCGAAGTGAGCAACCTTGTTTTCAGATCAAAGCGCTGCTCCAGGAACTCATACGCTGTATAGACTTTCAGCTTGCGGAATATGGGAACAAAGAAGATACATACCACTATCATCGCCAGGGGCAATCCGAAATAGTATTGTACAAAACGCATCCCATCGGTATAAGCCTGACCGGGCGCCGACAAAAATGTGACCGCACTGGCCTGGGTACCCATGATGCTGAGCATCACGATCCACCAGGGCGTTTGCCGGTTATTGAGGAAATAGCCTTCCAGGTTCCTGGATGCACGGCTTTTGTATACTCCATAGAGTATAATGCACAGCAAGGTGACCGCAAGTACGATCCAGTCTAACCGGGAAAAGTTCATGCGTAATGTTTGGTAAACAAGTAAAACAATAGGATCAGCAATGCCAGGAAGCCAATGACCAGCCAGTACCAGTGGCTCCACTTCCTGAATACAGGTACTTTTTCGTTAGAAGAAGCTGACATATTGTTTGGCAATCGTTATCGTTTTTTACTGGACAAAATCATCAATACCATCAATCCCAGGATAGCTCCGATGGCTATTCCGACAGTAGCTTTCTTGATCAGCTTGCCAATAATAAGGCCCGCCACAATAGCCACTACCAGGGCTACCTGTCCCTTTGCTCTCGAAGGTGCACTACTACTCATTTAAAATCCTTTCTTTTTGTTCAATGCAATGATATTGGCCAGCAACCGGTAAGCGCCGGGAATACCCGCAGGCAGCTCCCGGAAAAACACCAGGCCGGTATACACAAACTTACCCTTGCCATAATCCGCAATGATGAGACTATTGTTCAAAGCCGGTTCACCGGGATCAGCCATCGACAAGGGTGACTTATACGCTGAATCAAGCTGCTCAGGGAAATAAATACCCCGCTCCTGTATCCAGCCATCAAAATCTTTTTCGGTGATCTTATTGGGGTAATTAAGTACCGGATGCTCTGGTAGCAAAAAGCTTACTTTGGCTTTCTCATCCGTAATACGGTTGCGGGAAACATTGAAAGGATAAGGTCCGATGCGGCTTTTCACCGTACTGATCAGGTTATTGGTATTGTACTGGACAATGAGGTTACCACCGCTTTTCACATAGTCCATCAACACATCATACTTGGCAAACATGTAATCGTGTACGTTGTATGCACGCACACCAGTCATCACCGCATCAAATTGTTTAAGTAAGGCCGGGTTAATGTCTTTTTCTTTTAGTATCACTACTTCATAGCCCATTTGCTCCAGTGCAGCAGGCACCTTATCGCCGGCCCCTTCAATATACCCGATCCGCTTACCAGCGGTTTTCAGGTCTATGTTCAGCACTTTCACCGCATCCTGGTAGAAATAATGGATCGGGGGAATATGGTCGTATTCGATGCTCGTCATATTGAGCCAGGCAGGTTGCTCTTCTTTGCCGTTCTTCAGTTCTACAAAGGCCTGCACATTGTCCTGCTCCAAACCTTTCAACATGCCATTGTTGATGGTAAAATAGTAAGGCTTGCTCAATCCCTTTATGATGGAAAAATTGGTATCCGTCACGATCGAATTATCGTTCTTTAGTCTTTTGGACACCTTTGCTGTATAGTGATCAAATGTTTTATTGGCAGTTACCCGCAGCAGGATATCCTGCGTAGCTTTTTCTCCTTTGTGGAAGATCACGATACCGGGATCTGTGCTCACCGTAGCAGCAGGCGCCACTACCAATGGCCTGTACAATTCTCCCTTTACAGGATCAGTGAACTTATACTGTACAGGTTTTACAAACGTAAAAGGCACCCCTTCTATCGCTACTTCAAAACTGGCCTGGTAAGAAGGAATACTTTCCGGGCGGCCTATAAAGGATTGTTCATTCACTGTAAAAGAACCTTCACTCATTTTGTGCTCCAGCCAATAAGGCTGAGTGACCGGCTTGGTAGTAAATACATAGATGGGCCTGGTGATTACCATGTTGGTATTGGCAGCCAGGGGTTTGTTGATTGTCGAATCAAAGGCATCCAGGGAGAAACGTACCAGTTGCGCATTGGCGCCCAAACGGTTGTTGATGGCAGCCAGCACACGCATCGTATCACCCTGCACCACAAACTCAGAAGCCGAGGTAACATCCATCCATAAACCACTGCAGCGCTCTACCAGTTGCTGCACTTCCAGCAGCTTCTGGTTACGCCAGTAACCTTCCGGCAGGGTACGAATATCTTTATACAGGCTCACCAATGCCGGCACAGAACGTTCGGGATGGAGCAGTGAATAGTTGTTGAGTATCTCATCGATCTTTGCATCTATAGAAGCGCCTTTTTCTATTGACGACCAGCTCATGTTCACATCATCCATAATATCAGTCTTTGCAGCCGCGCCTTCTACAGGTGTAAAATATTCCCAGGCTACACCCCTGCTGGCCGGTACCCCAAAACCCTGGCTTTTGTGCTGGCTTCTGCTTTCAGCTGCTACCTCACCATATCCTTTTCCCAATACCGGATTGTAACCCCCTACATCTATTTTTAGTTGGTCATTGGCTGTGGTATTGTTGCCACCGAAGTTGAAAGTGTTCCACATAATGCGTTTTGCTTTCCAGGGTTTTACACCCAGCTTTAATTGCTCGGGGAAAGCAGCAGGATCGGCTGCGAGGCGGAAGGCCTCATGCGCCAGTACGGCAGAACCGGAATGATGTCCATGTCCCGCACGTGCATCC